>UMIM01050062.1_pt1 | contig 12706 bp, 10 predicted proteins | sample 1965831 | NCBI WGS metagenome assembly UMIM01 (sample SAMEA4836125, study PRJEB28245) | human gut metagenome | biome: gut microbiome; material: fecal sample | place: Denmark | collected 2008 | reverse complement strand
ATTTTCAGTCCTTTGCTCTACCAACTGAGCTATGGCACCTTGGTTTTGCGGTGCAAAGATAGACTAAAAACTTTAATCTTCAAAACAAATAGGATGAAAATAAGAAAAATAATTTTTTTTGTGAAAAAAAGCGTTTTTCTTTTGCAGGTATTAAAATTATGTCTACCTTTGCAATCGCAAACGAAAAACAAACGTTGCAATCGGAATGTAGCGCAGTTGGTAGCGCACTACGTTCGGGACGTAGGGGTCGGGCGTTCGAGTCGCCTCATTCCGACGAAAAGCGGCAGATGATTTCTATCATTTGCCGCTTTTTCATACCACTCTCCTATATAAATAATTTAGTTATTATTTTGTGTGACATGAGATTATTTATATCTTTGCAAGTGATTGGATGAAAAAGGTGGAGGGGCGATTAAGCTCCTTTTTTTGTTCTTAATAGTTAATACATGATAGATAAAAACGTTGTAGCTCGGATTGTAGAGGAATGGCTGAAAGATAGGAGCTATTTCTTGGTTGATGTAAATGTAAGTCCGGATGACAAAATTGTAGTGGAAATAGACCATGCAGAGGGCGTATGGATTGACGACTGTGTGGAGTTAAGTCGTTACATTGAGTCTAAATTAAGCCGTGAAGAAGAGGATTATGAATTGGAAGTCGGTTCCGCGGGAATCGGTCAGCCATTTAAGGTTTTGCAGCAATATCTGGCACATGTAGGCTGTGATGTGGAGGTGATGGATAAGACCGGAAAAAAATGGACCGGAGTTCTGGCTGATGCGAATGAAGAAAACTTCACAATAACAGTAGAAGTTAAGATAAAGCCTGAAGGAGCCAAGCGTCCGAAGCTGGTGGAACAGAATGTAACCTTTACGTATGATGAGATAAAATACACCAAATACTTAATTAGCTTTAAATAATTATGGCCAAAAAAGAAGAAACAGTCAGCTTGATTGACACATTCTCGGAGTTTAAGGAGTTGAAGAATATTGATCGCACCACAATGGTAAGCGTGTTGGAAGAGTCATTCCGCAGTGTGATTGCGAAAATGTTCGGTACAGATGAGAATTATGATGTGATTGTAAATCCAGATAAGGGGGACTTTGAAATCTGGCGTAACCGTGAAGTTGTAGCGGATGAGGAGCTGACTAATCCGAACCTGCAGATTGCATTGTCGGAGGCTCGTAAAATAGATGCATCGTATGAAGTGGGAGAGGAAGTGACTGACGAAGTGATTTTTGAGAAATTCGGTCGTCGTGCGATTCTTAACCTCCGTCAGACATTGGCTTCGAAAATCCTGGAACTGGAAAAAGACAGTTTGTACAACAAATATATTGATAAAGTAGGTACTGTGGTTAGTGCTGAAGTATATCAGATTTGGAAGAAAGAAATTTTACTTCTGGACGATGAAGGCAACGAACTGCTGCTGCCGAAGACAGAGCAGATTCCAAGCGACTTCTATCGGAAGGGAGAGACTGCTCGTGCGGTAGTGGCTCGCGTGGATAATAAAAATAATAACCCTAAGATTATTTTGAGCCGTACTTCACCAGTTTTCTTACAGCGCTTGTTTGAACAGGAAGTTCCTGAAATTAATGATGGGCTGATTACTATTAAGAAGATTGCTCGTATCCCGGGAGAACGTGCTAAGATTGCGGTGGAATCGTATGATGAGCGTATTGATCCGGTTGGTGCCTGTGTGGGCGTGAAGGGTTCTCGTATTCATGGAATTGTACGCGAATTGCGTAATGAGAATATTGATGTGATTAATTATACGTCTAATATCCAGCTGTTTATTCAGCGTGCTTTGAGCCCTGCAAAAGTTTCATCTATTGTTATGCATGAAGATGAAAAGAGGGCTGAGGTATATTTGAAACCGGAAGAGGTATCATTAGCCATCGGTAAAGGCGGATTAAATATTAAGCTGGCCAGTATGTTAACTGAATATACGATTGATGTGTATCGTGAACTTGGAGAGGATGCTGCAGCTGATGAGGATATTTATTTGGATGAGTTTAAAGATGAAATAGATGAATGGGTCATCAATGCTATCAAGGGAATTGGAATTGATACCGCAAAAGGCGTATTGAATGCTCCTCGTGAAATGCTGATTGAAAAGGCAGACCTGGAAGAAAATACGGTGGACGATGTCCTGAGAATTTTAAAAGCGGAGTTTGAGGAATAATTTGCTTGCGTGAAAACAGATGGGAATGGTTTCCATTCTCGTCTGCTTATTTATGTGTGACTGATGTATTTTCCTGAACTCTATAAAATGTGATGAATTATGACTATAAGATTGAATAAAGTAACAAGAGATTTGAATGTCGGAATAACCACGGTGGTAGACTTTTTGCAGAAAAAAGGATATACGGTCGAGGCTAATCCAAATACCAAAATTACTGAAGAGCAGTATGCTGTACTGGTAAAGGAGTTCAGCAAAGACAAAGATTTGAAGATAGAGTCCGAGAAAATTATTCAGGAACGACAAAATAAGGAGCGCAACAAGGCATCTGTTTCTATTGAGGATATACATCCGGAGTTAAAAAAAACGGAGGTAATAGAAACAGTGGTTCCGGAAGATGTGCGACCTAAATTCAAGCCTGTAGGAAAAATAGACTTGGATAGTCTGAAGAGAAGGAAAAAACCGGCTGTGGTTGAGCCTGCTGAAGTTCCTGTAGTACAGGAAGGGCCAGCTAAGCCAGAATCTGAGAATAAGAAGCCTGAAGTGGAGAAGGTGGAAACGAAGACAGAAGAACCTGCTCTGCAGCAGCTTCAGATAGTAGAGAAAGAAGAAACGAAACAGCCGGAGATGAAGGCAGAAGAATTGAAACCAGAGCCGATGGAAGAAGGAAAAAAGCAACAGTCCGTTCAGGAGAATAAAGAAGACGAAGTGTTTAAGATTCGTCCAACAGAATTTAAGTCAAAAATAAATGTAGTAGGTCAAATTGATTTGGCTGCATTGAATCAGTCAACTCGTCCGAAAAAGAAATCAAAAGAAGAAAAGAAAAAGGAGAGAGAAGAGAAGGATAAGCAGCGTCAGGAACAGCGCAAGCAGATGAAAGATGCCATTATTAAGGAAATCCGGAAAAGTGATGACAAATCAGATAAAGGGGCATTGAATGATGAGGCTTCTAAAAAGAAAAAACGCAATAGAATAAATAAGGAGCGGGTTGATATTAGCAATGCTGCGACTAATACAGGTAATGTTTCTCGGAATGAAAAGTCCGGAAAGGGCAATCAAGCCCAAAATCAAGGTGGAAAACATAATAAGGACCGTTTTAAGAAACCTGTAGTGAAACAGGAGGTAAGTGATGAGGATGTAGCAAAACAGGTGAAGGAAACGCTTGCCCGACTGACTAATAAAGGAAAGAACAAGGCTGCCAAGTATCGTAAGGAGAAACGTGAGAATATCCAAAACCGCCAGCTGGAACAGGAAGAACTGGAACAGGAAGAAAGCAAGGTTTTGAAGCTGACGGAATTCGTGACGGCCAATGAACTGGCTAACATGATGGACGTACCCGTTACGCAAGTTATCTCTACTTGTATGAGCGTGGGTATCATGGTGTCTATCAACCAGCGTTTGGATGCGGAAACTATCAACCTGGTAGCTGAAGAGTTTGGATTTAAAACAGAATATGTAAGTGCCGAAGTGGCACAGGCTGTAGAAGAAGAGGCCGATGCAGAAGAAGATTTGCAGCCGCGTGCACCGATTGTGACGGTGATGGGACATGTAGACCACGGTAAGACTTCTTTGCTGGACTACATCCGTAAGGCGAATGTGATTGCCGGTGAAGCCGGTGGCATTACCCAGCATATTGGTGCCTATAATGTGAAACTGGAAGACGGACGTCGTATCACCTTCTTGGATACGCCGGGACACGAAGCCTTTACAGCCATGCGTGCCCGTGGTGCGAAAGTGACTGACGTGGTGATCATTATCGTAGCTGCCGATGACAACGTGATGCCGCAGACTAAAGAGGCCATCAACCATGCCATGGCAGCAGGTGTACCTATCGTGTTTGCCATCAATAAGATTGATAAACCGAATGCCAATCCGGACCGAATCAAGGAAGAATTGGCTGCCATGAACTTCCTGGTGGAAGAATGGGGCGGAAAATACCAGTCACAGGATATCTCGGCAAAGAAGGGTACGGGTGTACACGAATTGCTGGAAAAAGTGTTACTGGAAGCCGAAATGCTGGATTTGAAAGCTAATCCGAACCGGAAGGCTACAGGTTCCATCATTGAATCTTCTTTGGATAAAGGACGTGGCTATGTGGCTACGGTTCTGGTTTCTAACGGAACATTGCATGTAGGTGACATTGTGCTGGCCGGAACTTCATACGGTAAGGTCAAGGCGATGTTCAACGAACGTAACCAGCGAATGAAAGAAGCCGGTCCTTCTGAACCGGTACTGATTCTGGGATTGAACGGTGCGCCGGCTGCGGGTGATACATTCCATGTACTGGATACAGAACAGGAAGCTCGTGAAATTGCCAACAAGCGCGAACAGCTGCAGCGTGAACAAGGCCTGCGTACTCAGAAGATGCTGACCCTTGACGAAGTGGGTCGCCGTCTGGCATTGGGTGATTTCCATGAACTGAATGTCATCGTGAAGGGTGACGTGGATGGTTCTGTAGAAGCCTTGAGTGATTCGTTGATTAAGTTGTCCACCGAACAGATTCAAGTAAATGTCATCCATAAGGGAGTGGGACAGATTTCCGAGTCGGATGTATCATTGGCGGCTGCTTCTAATGCCATTATTGTAGGTTTCCAGGTTCGTCCGTCAGGAAACGCTGCGAAACTGGCAGAACAGGAAGGAGTAGATATCCGTAAGTATTCTATTATTTACGATGCGATTGAAGAAGTGAAATCGGCCATGGAAGGTATGCTGGCGCCGACTTTGAAGGAACAGGTGACTGCTACCATCGAAGTACGCGAAGTGTTCAACATCAGCAAGGTGGGTATGGTAGCCGGTGCGGTAGTAAAGACCGGAAAGGTGAAACGTACTGACAAGGCCCGCTTGATTCGCGACGGTATCGTCATCTTTACGGGTTCAATCAATGCCCTGAAACGGTTCAAGGACGATGTGAAGGAAGTGGGTACTAACTTTGAATGTGGTATCAGCTTGACGAACTGCAACGACCTGAAGGTTGGTGATGTGATTGAAACATACGAAGAAATAGAAGTAAAGCAGACATTGTAAGGACGTAGAGTCTGACCATTGTTTGGGTGCAAATAAATACATTTGTCATTCAGAGCAAAGCGAAGAATCTTGTATTCACCCATCAGATATGGGAACAAGTTCTTCGCTTTGTCTTTTTTTAATTTATAAATAATGGATGGAGACACTTGACTGGATAATTGTGATTGTGTTGGCTTTAGGAGCTATCTCTGGTTTTCTGAAAGGCTTTTTAAAACAGTTGGCTTCTATTATAGGCTTGGTAGCTGGTTTGCTGGTTGCGCGTGCTTTATTTGCTGCAGTGGGAGAGCAGCTGGCGGTGAAGGTAGGAACATCCGTGACTTTTGGGCAGATATTGGCTTTTCTATTAATCGGTTTAGTAGTACCATTAGGTTTGTCTATTTTTGCTTCGGCTTTGACAAAGATTGTGGATATGGTCAACTTAGGTTTTATCAACCGTTGGTTAGGAGCGGGATTGGGAACCATCAAATATGCCTTGATGATTAGTGTTGTAATTCATTTTATTGATTTTGTAGACTCTAAAGATAACTTAATATATTCAACCACTAAAAGTGATTCTTTGTTATATTATCCGATGAAGAAATTCTCTGGAGTTTTTTATCCGGCAGTAAAGACTGTAACAGAAGAAATTATAGAAACAGATAATAATCAGATTTAATATGCAATTAGAACCCAACAAATATGTGAAGGAACTGACGCAGGAGAAGTATAAATATGGCTTCACCACGGATGTTCATACAGATATCATAGAGAAGGGACTGAATGAGGAGGTCGTACGGTTGATTTCTTCCAAGAAGGGAGAACCCGACTGGTTGCTTGAGTTCCGCTTGAAGGCGTTCCGTTATTGGCAGACATTGGAGATGCCTACATGGGCGCATTTGAATATTCCAGAAATAGATTATCAGGCTATTTCATATTATGCAGATCCAACGAAGAAGAAAGATGGACCGAAGAGTTTGGATGAGGTGGATCCGGAATTGTTGAAAACATTTGACAAGCTGGGTATTCCTTTGGAAGAACGTATGGCGTTGAGCGGCATGGCGGTGGATGCTGTCATGGACTCTGTGTCTGTAAAGACAACCTTCAAGGAGACATTGATGGAGAAAGGTATTATCTTCTGTTCCATCAGTGAGGCAGTACGCGAACATCCGGATTTGGTGAAGAAATATCTGGGCTCAGTAGTGGGTTACCGGGATAATTTCTTTGCGGCATTGAATTCGGCGGTGTTCAGCGACGGATCATTTGTGTACATCCCGAAAGGGGTACGTTGTCCGATGGAGCTGTCCACTTATTTCCGTATCAATGCAGCCAATACGGGGCAGTTTGAACGCACCCTGATTGTGGCCGACGATGACAGTTACGTGTCCTACCTGGAAGGCTGTACGGCGCCAATGCGTGACGAGAACCAGCTCCATGCCGCTATCGTGGAGATTGTGGTACTCGACCGTGCGGAAGTGAAATATTCTACGGTGCAGAACTGGTATCCGGGTGATGCGGAAGGCAAGGGAGGCGTGTACAACTTTGTGACCAAACGAGGTAATTGCAAAGGGGTAGACAGCAAGCTGTCTTGGACGCAGGTGGAAACGGGTTCTGCCATTACGTGGAAATATCCGAGCTGTATCTTGAGCGGGGATAATTCTACGGCAGAATTTTATTCCGTGGCCGTAACCAACAACTATCAGCAGGCCGATACGGGTACCAAGATGATTCACTTGGGCAAGAATACCCGTTCTACCATTGTGAGCAAGGGTATCAGTGCAGGAAAGAGTCAGAACTCTTACCGTGGTCTGGTGCGTGTGGCCGAAAAGGCAGACAATGCCCGAAACTACAGTCAGTGTGATTCTTTGCTGCTGGGAAGTCAGTGCGGGGCGCATACTTTCCCTTATATGGATATTCATAATGAGACGGCAGTAGTGGAGCATGAGGCTACCACTTCCAAAATTTCGGAAGACCAGATTTTCTATTGTAATCAGCGAGGAATCTCTACGGAAGATGCCGTAGGACTGATTGTGAACGGTTATGCGAAGGAAGTGCTTAACAAATTGCCGATGGAGTTTGCCGTAGAGGCGCAGAAATTGCTGTCTGTATCGTTGGAAGGCAGCGTGGGATAAATATAAAATTAAAGTATTATGTTAGAGATAAAGAATTTACATGCCAGTATCAATGGCAAAGAGATATTGAAAGGAATTAACTTGACCGTAAAGTCGGGTGAGGTTCATGCGATTATGGGACCGAACGGTTCAGGAAAGAGTACGTTGAGCAATGTTCTGGTGGGACATCCGGCTTATGAAGTTACAAAAGGTTCGGTAACCTTCGACGGTAAGGATTTGTTGGCTTTGAGCCCGGCCGACCGTAGCCACGAGGGATTGTTTCTGTCCTTCCAGTATCCGGTGGAAATTCCAGGCGTAAGCATGGTAAATTTCATGCGTGCGGCTGTCAACGAACAGCGGAAATATAAAGGACTGCCGGCACTGACTGCCAGTGAGTTCTTGAAGTTGATGCGTCAGAAAAGAGAAATCGTGGAACTGGACAGCAAGCTGGCCAACCGTTCCGTGAATGAAGGTTTCTCAGGTGGAGAAAAGAAACGGAATGAGATTTTCCAAATGGCTATGCTGGAACCGAAATTGAGCATTTTGGATGAGACAGACTCTGGATTGGACATCGATGCCCTACGAATTGTGGCCGAAGGAGTGAACAAGTTGAAAACACCAGAAACCAGCTGCATCGTGATTACACATTATCAGCGTCTGCTCGACTACATCAAGCCGGATATTGTACACGTGCTTTACAAAGGCCGTATCGTGAAAACAGCTGGTCCTGAGTTGGCACTGGAACTGGAAGAAAAAGGTTACGATTGGATTAAGAAAGAACTGGGAGAATAAGCATGAAAGCAGAACAGCAATACATAGACCTTTTCACGCAGTGCGAGGCGATGATTTGTCGGCAGAGTGCGGAGGTGCTGAATGCGCCTCGTGCCAAAGCTTTCGCTGACTTTGAACAGCTGGGCTTTCCCACTCGCAAGCAGGAAAAGTATAAATACACGGAGGTGGGCAAGTATTTTGCCCCGAATTATGGACTGAACCTGAATCGGTTGGAGATTCCGGTCAATCCGTATGAAGTGTTCAAGTGTGATGTGCCCAACATGAGTACGTCGCTCTATTTTGTGGTGAACGATGCGTTTGACAAGCATGTGCATCCTTCGGCTCAGTTGCCGGAAGGGGTGTATTTCGGCAGCTTGAAAGATATGGCCGAACAGCATCCGGAGCTGGTAAAGAAATATTACGGAAAGCTGGCAGATACCTCGAAAGATGCGTTGGCTGCCTTCAATACGATGTTTGCCCAAGATGGGGTGTGCATGTATGTGCCGAAGAACGTTGTAATGGAACGTCCGATACAGTTAGTGAATATTCTGCGGGCAGACGTGGACTTTATGGTGAACCGCCGGGTGCTGATTATCCTGGAGGAAGGGGCACAGGCTAAGTTGCTGGTATGCGACCATGCCATGGATAACGTGAACTTCCTTTCTACCCAAGTGGTGGAGGTTTTTGCAGGAGAAAATTCGGTGTTCGACCTGTATGAACTGGAAGAAACGCATAACAGTACAGTGCGTTTCAGTAATCTGTATGTACATCAGGAGGCCGGCAGCAATGTGCTGTTGAACGGGATGACGCTGCACAACGGAACAACCCGCAATACGACGGAAGTTACGTTGGCCGGAAAGGGAGCGGAAATCAACTTGTGCGGAATGGCCATTGCCGATGCGAATGAGCAGGTGGATAACAATACCTTCATCGACCACAAGGTGTCTGACTGTACCAGCAATGAACTGTTTAAATATGTACTTGATGATCAGGCCGTAGGCGCATTTGCCGGTAAAGTGCTGGTTCGTGAAGGTGCGCAGCATACTTCTTCACAGCAGACCAACCGGAACCTGTGTGCTACTCGTGAAGCACGAATGTATACCCAGCCACAGCTGGAGATTTATGCCGACGACGTGAAATGTTCGCACGGAGCTACGGTGGGTCAGTTGGATGAGAATGCCTTGTTCTACATGCAGCAGCGAGGCATCAGTCTGAAAGAAGCCCGCCTGTTGCTGATGTTTGCGTTTGTGAACGAGGTGATTGACCATATCCGCATGGATGCGTTGAAAGACCGTCTGCATCTGTTGGTCGAGAAACGCTTCCGTGGAGAACTGAACAAATGTCAGGGTTGTGCCATCTGTAAGTAAAATAGAAGGAACAGACGATTTTAGTTATATTTAAGCGAGAATTTATGCAGTACGATGTCAATAAGATAAGGGAAGATTTCCCCATCCTTTCACGGACCGTGTATGGAAAGCCGCTGATTTATCTGGACAACGGAGCCACTACCCAGAAACCTCGTTGTGTGGTGGAGTCTATTACGGGCGAATATTATTCGGTGAATGCCAACGTGCATCGTGGGGTACATTTCCTTTCCCAGCAGGCCACGAACCTGCATGAGGCTTCGCGCGAGACCGTGCGTAAGTTCATCCATGCGCGTAGCACCTCGGAGATTGTCTTTACGCGTGGAACGACCGAGAGCATCAATCTGGTGGCTTCTTCCTTTGTGGACAGCCAAATGAAAGAAGGCGACGAGGTGATTGTTTCAGTCATGGAGCATCACAGCAACATCGTTTCATGGCAGCTTCAGGCAGCCCGGAAGGGGATTGTGCTGAAAGTGATTCCGATGAACGACCGTGGTGAACTGCTGTTGGATGAATACAAGAAGCTTTTTTCGGAAAAGACGAAGCTGGTTTCTGTGGCGCACGTGTCGAATGTGCTGGGTACTATCAATCCGGTGAAGGAAATCATTGAGTTTGCCCATTCACAGGGAGTTCCTGTGCTAGTGGACGGTGCACAGAGTATTCCCCACATGACAGTGGATGTGCAGGCATTGGATGCTGATTTTTATGTGTTCAGCGGACATAAGGTGTATGGTCCTACGGGCATTGGGGTGCTCTATGGAAAGGAAGCGTGGTTGGAGAGACTGCCTCCTTATCAGGGAGGAGGGGAGATGATCAAGAATGTGTCGTTTGAAAAGACGACCTTTAATGAACTTCCGTTCAAGTTTGAGGCAGGTACACCAGACTATATAGGTTCTACGGCATTGGCAAAAGCGTTGGATTACGTGTCGTCCATCGGCATGGACCATATTGCGGCCTACGAGCACGAACTGACCCAGTATGCGATGAAACGCTTGAAGGAAATCCCGGGCATGCGGATTTTTGGGGAAGCGGAGCAGAAAGGTGGCGTCATTTCATTCTTGGTGGGCGATATCCATCATTTTGATATGGGCACGTTGCTCGACCGTTTGGGAATTGCCGTACGTACCGGACATCACTGTGCGGAACCGTTGATGCATAGATTAGGTATTGAAGGCACCGTACGTGCTTCTTTCGGTCTGTATAATACAAAAGAAGAAGTAGATGCCTTGGTGGCAGGCATTCAGCGTGTGAGCCAGATGTTTGCTTGAGTGAAGAACTCTTGAATGAAAAAATAAAATCTCCCGGCTGGTTTTCTTAGAAAGGAAAATCGGTCGGGAGATTTTTTTATGTGGGTCGGTTAGCGGACAGCCATCGTAGCTTTTGCCAGCCATTCTTTTTGTTCCTGAGCCAGGAACGGAGACAATGATGCGTACACTTGCTGGTGATAGCTGTTCAACCATTCCTTCTCTTCCGGGCTGAGTAATTCCGGCAAGAGCGGCTTGAGGTCAATTGGACATAAGGTGAGCGGTTCGAATTTGTAGAATTCACCAAATTCAGTAGTCTGGTCTTTGACTATCAGCATGGTGTTTTCTGTACGAACTCCGTAACGTTCGGCTTTGTATATACCCGGTTCGTTGGTTACTGTCATTCCCGGAAGGAGCAGGGCTGGCATGTAGTTCATGCGGAACTGATGAGGCCCTTCGTGTACGTTGAGGAAATGCCCTACTCCATGCCCCGTTCCGTGTCCGTAGTTCATACCTGCCTTCCAGATGAACTGACGAGCCAGCACGTCTAATTGCGTGCCGCAAGTACCGTATGGGAAGTGTGCCATGGAAAGCTGGATGAATCCTTTTAAAATCAAGGTATAGTCTTTCTTCTGGTCTTCGGTTACAGGGCCCAGGGAGATGGTGCGGGTGATATCCGTGGTTCCGTCTAGGTATTGCGCTCCGCTGTCGAGCAACAAGAATCCTTCCGGTTGCAGCGTGGCGGCTGTTTCTTCTGTCGCTTCATAATGTACGATGGCTCCGTGTGCCTGATAGCCGGCAATCGTATCGAAACTGATGCCCTTGAAATCTTTCTGGGCTGCGCGGAAAGTATACAGTTCCCGGTCGATGGTGATTTCGGTTTCTTTTCCGCTCTTCACCGCCTCTTCCAGCCAGCAAAGGAAATTCACCATGGCCACACCGTCGCGGAGCATGGCTTGGTGGAAACCGGCAATCTCGGTCTCGTTCTTGATGGCTTTCATGTATAAAACCGGGGAATCGTGGAGCAGAACTTTGCTGTGACGGTTGGCTGCCTGATATAATGCATAATTGGTAGAACCGGACAGCTGCAGGTTCTCTTCTTTATATTCTTCCAGGTCTTTGGCCACGTGGAAGTAGTCTTTGACCTGAATTTGATTTTCAGTCAGGTAGCGACGCGTCTCTGCTGTCAGCTTATCAGGATGAATATAGAGGGTGGCGGAAACAGACGTAATCAGGAGATAGCTGACGAAAACCGGGTTGCAGTGTACGTCCGTACCTCTCATGTTCAAGACCCAGGCAATTTCATCCAAGGCTGAAATCAACAGACCTTTTGCTCCATTTCCTTTCAGTACTTGTCTTATTCGTTCGATTTTATGCCCGCATGGTTCACCGCTGTATTCCAGAGGAAGAATAAAAGGAGGGTCGAGGGGTAGGGAAGGACGGTCTTTCCATAACGTATGGAACGGGTCGTCCACGGTTACCAGTTCCAGCCCATATGATTGAAGAGCCTGCTTTAGCTGCATGGCTTCGGAAATGCTGTTGACCCATCCGTCGATACCGACTTTGTCGCCTGCTTTCAATACACTTCCCAGCCATTCGGCGATGGAAGGTGTTTCCGGCAACCGATCTTTAAATAAGGTAAGACCGCTTCCTTGAAGTTGGTCGGCCGCTTGTAGAAAATAACGGGAATCAGTCCACAATCCGCCGCCAGAGAGGGTGATGACTGCAGTACCGGCGGAACCTGTGAATCCGGATATCCATTTTCGGCTTTCCCAATGCGCCGGCACATACTCGCCCGAATGAGGGTCAGTGCTGGGGACAATAAAGGCAGAGATTCCTTTCGTAACCATTTGTTTGCGTAAAGCATCAATTCTTTCAGCTATAAGATTCATGGTGTAAATGAATTAAATAAAAAGTATAAACCTATCAAGCAAAAATAATAAATCTGTCAGAAAGGGCCGCTTCAGTGCGTTCTTATCTTTGATTTTTGAATAAAATATACTGGAAAGTTTTGTAAATAAAGAAAGTATGTGTAATTTTGCG
>UMIM01044241.1_pt1 | contig 12780 bp, 7 predicted proteins | sample 1965831 | NCBI WGS metagenome assembly UMIM01 (sample SAMEA4836125, study PRJEB28245) | human gut metagenome | biome: gut microbiome; material: fecal sample | place: Denmark | collected 2008 | reverse complement strand
AATGCGGTTTGTACGGCTGAACGCCTGAATAAGACCGTGCATCTTTAAGTTTTTGTCAACCCAAAGTGTATTGAGCGTGGTTGCATCAAAGCCTGTAAGGAACATATTTACGACAATAAGCAGGTCAAGCTCCTTGTTCTTCATGCGCAGTGATACGTCCTTATAGCAGTTTTGGAACTTGTCAGAGGAAGTATCATAGTTCGTATGGAACATGACGTTATAGTCACGGATAGCATCTTCAAGAAAATCTCTTGAATTTTGGTCCAGAGCTGATGTATCCTCGGAGTTCTCGTCATCAATAACGCCGTCAGCTTCTTCTTCATTAGCGCCATAGCTGAAAATAGTTGCTATCTTCAAAGCCTTGAAAGGATCTTCCGCCATCTGCTTTTTGAACTCCTGATAATAGAGCTTGGCCATTGGCACAGAAGCTACCGCGAAAATAGAGTTAAAACCGCTCAGACGCTGCTTACGCTTAATTTCCTCAACCTCCTGACGGCCTGCAGAGGCAACATCCTTGATGTTGGTCAGAGCATTGAACACATAGGTCTTGTCGCCACGATAGGTCTTACGATCAAAATTATCCAGAATGTACTTGGTTACAAGCGAGATACGTTCGGGAGCCATCATTGGCTTCTCACGGTCAATGCCCCATACATCTTCGTCCTTGATATCCTCTTCCAAAGCCATAGTCTTGATGAAATCAACACGGAAAGGCAGGACGTTCTTGTCATTAATAGCATCAACGATGGTATAGGTATGGAGCTTATCGCCGAAGGCCTGCTCCGTAGTCATAAGCTGTGCGTTCTTCCTTGCGCCTGCGTTCTTGGCAAAGATAGGCGTACCGGTGAAGCCGAACAGGTAATACTTCTTGAAATGCTTGATAATATCGGTATGCATATCACCGAATTGAGAACGATGGCATTCATCGAAGATGATAACTATTTCCTTATTATAGACATCATGCTGCTGGTTTCTCTTAATAAAATTAGCAAGCTTCTGTATCGTAGTGATAATGATTTTAGCATTAGGATTCTCTAATTGCTTTTTCAGAATCGCCGTGCTGGTATTGCTGTTGGCAGCGCCCTTCTCGAAGCGGTCATATTCCTTCATGGTCTGGTAGTCTAGGTCTTTGCGGTCTACAACAAAGAGAACCTTATCAACGAAATCAAGCTGTGAAGCCAGTCTTGCAGTCTTAAAGCTGGTCAAGGTCTTACCGCTGCCGGTAGTATGCCAGATAAAACCGCCTCCGGCTACGTTGCCGTATTTCTTATAGTTGTGCGCAATCTCAATGCGGTTCAGAATGCGTTCCGTTGCCGTAATCTGATAAGGACGCATGACCATCAGCATCTTTTCAGAAGTGAAAATACAGTATCTGGTGATGATGTTAAGCAACGTGTGCTTGGCAAAGAAGGTTTTGGCAAAATCTACTATATCAGGAATTACCTTATTATTGGCATCTGCCCAGTAGCTTGTAAACTCAAAGCTGTTGCTGGTCTTGGACTTCTTGGTCTTGCCGCTCACTGCATCCTTGATTGTATTGATACGGGTAGTATTAGAGTAATACTTGGTCAGCGTACCGTTGGAGATAACGAAAATCTGCACATATTCGAAGAGTCCGCAGCCCGCCCAGAAGGAATCACGCTGGTAGCGCTCAATCTGGTTAAAAGCTTCACGGATAGGCACTCCCCTGCGCTTTAACTCGATATGGACCAGCGGAAGGCCGTTGACCAGCACAGTCACATCATAGCGGTTATTATACTTCGCACCCTCTGCCTTGCCGTTCTCGTACTGATTAAGCACCTGCAGGCGGTTATTATGCACATTCTTCTTGTCAATGAGGCGGATATTCTTGGAAGTGCCGTCTTCGCGCTTCAGAACCTTCACATAGTCCTCCTGGATTGTCTGCGTCTTATCTTCAATCTTGTCATTAGGATTAGCGATAGCAGTAGTAAAAAACTGCTCCCATTCGCTGTCCGTGAACTTAATATTGTTAAGCTCTTCCAAGCGTTCACGCAGATTAGCGATAAGGTCGGCTTCCTTATGGATGTTCAGATAGGTGTAGCCCTGTTCAGTCAGCAGACGGATAAATTCCTTTTCCAGCTCCGCTTCGCTCTGATAGCTGTCCGAGCGTCTTGGCACAGGCTCATATTCGGTTATAACCGTGTTTTCCGTAGTTTCCGCTACGATATTGAAATAAGGCATGGCTTACGCCTCCTTTTTAAGTTCCTTAAAGGTTAAAAGCTTGTCACGATAGTATTCATACTGTTTTTGGCGCATTTCAATTTCTGCCGGCAAACCGCTAGAGATATCATTGCAAAGAGTGTCGAAGCGGTCGAGAATATCGACAATGCGTTGTTGTTGTTCAAGCGAAGGAACAGGAACTTTTATTTTTCCTATTTTCCCAGCCAAGACATGCTTAATTGTGCCACCAGTAATTGCTGGAGTTAATGATTTAAACCCTTTAATTGTATGAAAATAGTACACATAATACTTTGATAAGCATTTACCTCCATTTGACATAATAATTAAAGCATGGCAATTTGAACCTTCATATTTTTTTCCCACAACCGCACATTCACCAATATGTCCTGATTGAACCATTAAAATATCATCAGCTTTCAACTGGTTTTTTATGTGTTTTTTATGAAATTCTTTTGTAACGTATAAAACTTCATTGTCAGATATAACACCATCATGAATATTAGTTCCTTCCAAATAACGAATTCCGTCTGTTTCATTAGTGAAAAATGACTTTATAGTACCTACAAAACCGTTTCTAATAAAAGGGAATAATTCATCTAATCTTTTCCATTCAACATCAAAAATATGATTTTCAAAAAGATATTCTTTATAATATTCATACTGCTTCTGCCGAGCTGCAAGCTCGGCTGCAAGCTCGGCTGTTAAGAACGTGAAATTGTCCAGAATACGGACAATCTCACGTTGTACCTCCAGAGGAGGTACAGGGAACTTGAATTTAAGAAATTTTTTCATGTCAACCGAAGCAAAATTTCCTTGATTCAAACATTCTTTACAGTACTCATCTAATTTAAAACAGCAATAATATATAAACATTATATCTATTTGTTCTTTAAATTCATCCTTTAATACTAAATACGTAAATCTCTGATTAGCTAGAGATGGAACTTTAATAAGAGCATGTTGTCCTATTGTAGCTGAAGTTGCAACAATTATGGAATCAGCAGGGAATAAACTCCCTTTTATAGCACTTTCAGAAACATATTGTATTGCTTTTGATAAAATATTACCGTTTTCTCTAATATCTTCCATACGAAACCATGGAACAGTACCATTAGTCCAATATTCTTCTTTAGATTTAGAAGGTGTATACCCATTTTTAGTATCAAAAAGCTCAGTCAAAGTTTTATATTCCACCCCATCAGGGCATAGCCTTTCAATCAACTCTTCTAAATTACTCATTTCCTTCTCCCATTTTTTCCGTTGCCTTAAGCAGTAAATCAAAATCCGAAGTTATCTTCTGTGTTTTATTAAAAATATCGTATTCGGCACAAGCCTTTTCCCACGCTTGCTTACGCGATACCCTGCCCTTATCCGGCAGAATATCATAACGCCTAAATGCTAAAAACTCATTGACACTGGCAGCAAATTCTTTCATGCTAAAGGTATTTTCCCGCTCAATCAAATCTTCGATATAATCAAAATAACCTGTTACAGCTCGTTCCAGCTGACGTATTTCTTTTTCAGAAAGATAGTTCTTAGCAACCTTAACATCAGATTTCAAGATACGTCCCTGCGGCGCATTTTTCCAGGTCTGCAAACCCATATTTTCTTTAGTATGGTCAGCGTTATTATAAATTATTTCTGCTGCTGTCTGTTTTGTTATAGCATAATGAAATTTATTTTGCACCGTAGAATAAAATCTCTGTGTTACATCAGCGTTACTATCATAATCTATACTGCACTCAGCAAAAATATCCGTAATCTGCTGCCAAATGCGTCTTTCGCTTGCACGAATAGAACGAACGCGTTCCAGTAATTCGCGGAAATAATCCTTGCCAAAGGCTGTCTTTCCTTGCTTCAAGCGTTCGTCATCCATAGCAAAGCCTTTTAGCATGTATTCCTTTAAAACCTGCGTCGCCCAGATGCGAAAATTGGTAGCACGATGAGAATTAACTCGATACCCTACGGAAATAATAGTATCAAGATTATAAAAAGCAACCGGCTGTTTTACACCATCAACGCGCAATTTTTGCGTGTTGTTTTCACGTTCCAATTCCTTTTCTTCAAAAACGTTATTGATATGCTTACGGATTGTCGATTCACTCTTATCGAAAAGCACTGCCATTTGATTTGCCGTTACCCAAATAGTTTCATTCTGAATAAAAGCATTGATAAATCTATTTTCATCCGCAACCTTATAAATCAAAAACTGCATCTGCTTATCCATTTTTACCCCTCAATCTCCGCAATAATCTTGTCGATTTCGCTGCGCAGAACCTGCTCACGGGCAACAATCTCCGCGATTTCCGCATTGAGTTTTTTGATATCAATCTTCTCACGAGTGTCCTCAGGCTCCACATAAGTAGAAACAGAAAGGTTGAAGTCGTTCTCGGAGATTTCCGCATAGTCCGCCAGATGGCTGAAATGAGCAACATCCTCACGTTTGGCAAATACATCAACGATGCGGTCAATATTTTCAGGCGTCAGCTTGTTGTTATTCGTAACCTTAATGCATTCTTTGGAGGCGTCAATGAACATAACCTTGTTATCGCTTTTGCCTTTTTTGAGCACCATGATACAGGTAGCAATGCTCGTACCGAAGAAAAGGCCGCCGCTAAGCTGGATAACCGCATCCACATAGTTGTTATCTACCAGATACTTGCGGATTTTCTGCTCTGCACCGCCACGGTACATGATACCGGGGAAACATACAATGGCAGCCGTGCCGTTAGCAGCAAGCCAGGACAGGCTGTGCATAATGAAAGCCATATCAGCCTTGCTCTTGGGTGCAAGCACGCCTGCAGGTGCAAAGCGCGGATCGTTAATCAAGGTAGCATCGCCGTCACCAACCCATTTTACGGAATACGGCGGGTTTGATACGATTAGCTCAAAGGGTTCTTCATCCCAATGCTGCGGATTGGTGAGCGTATCCTCACAGGCAATATCAAACTTATCAAAGCCTATCTTATGCAGGAACATGTTAATACGGCAGAGGTTATAGGTCGTAATATTGATTTCCTGACCATAGAAACCGTTGCGGACAGCCTCCCTGCCCAAAAGCTCAGCACATTTCAGCAGCAAGGAGCCGGAGCCGCAGGCCGGGTCATAAGCCTTATTGATTTCCTTCTTGCCTACTGTGCCCAAGCGGGTAAGCAGTACGCTTACTTCCGGCGGGGTAAAGAACTCGCCGCCGCTTTTACCGGCACCGGATGCATACATGCCCATAAGGTATTCGTAAGCATCACCAAAAGCATCAATAGAATGGTCATTGATATCACCAAGGTTCATATCCTTCACGCCGTTAAGCAGCTTGGCAAGGCGCTCGTTACGCTTCGCTACAGTAGAACCAAGCTTATTGCTGTTAACGTCAAAATCATCGAATAGACCGGAGAAATCAGCCTCAGACTCACTGCCCTTAGCAGAACCCTCGATGTTGTTAAAGATACGCTCTAAGCGTTCGTTAAGGTTCTCGTCATTGGCTGCATTAGCACAAACATTGCAAAAGAGTTCGCTGGGCAGCATAAAAAAGCCCTTTTCCTCGATAAGACCTTCACGAGCTTCCTCTGCATCCTCATCGGACATCTTAGCATAATCAAAGTCAGCATCACCTGCTTCAATCTCATTTTGGTTAATATAATTAGTCAAATCCTCAGAAATAAAGCGATAAAACATAGTGCCAAGCACATAGTTTTTAAAGTCCCAGCCGTCTACTGCTCCGCGCAGCTCATCCGCAATCGCCCAAATAGCACGGTGAAGCTCTTCTCTTTCCTGTTCCTTCTTGATATCAGTCACGTCAAAACCTCCTAAATTTATCTTAATGTATAGTAATTACTCAACAAACAAATTCATAATTATATTATACAGCCTTAAGCAGATAAAAGAAACGTTTTAAGGTTTTTTATTTCTTTGAACGGCACCAATAAAAAATCCTATTGCAGACTAACTCAGAACATCTGCAATAGGATTTTACGCTTATTTCATATTAAATTATGCAACAGCGCCAGCTTTCCCCTTACTTGCTCAGGTACTCGTCAATAGCAGCTGCAGCCTTCTTGCCTGCGCCCATAGCGCTGATTACGGTTGCAGCACCGGTTACGATATCGCCGCCGGCGAACACGCCCGGAATAGAAGTAGCACCTGCTTCGTCAGCAACGATGTTACCGCGCTTGTTAACCTCCAGATCAGGTGTAGTCTGTTTAATCAGCGGGTTCGGACCTTGGCCGATAGCCATAACTACCATGTCAACATCAAGAACATACTCGCTGCCTGCGATAGCTACAGGGCTGCGACGGCCGCTAGCATCCGCTTCGCCCAGCTCCATCTTGATGCACTTCAGGCCGTTAACCCAGCCCTTTTCATCACCCAAAATTGCAACTGGATTGTTCAGCAGGCGCAGCTCAATGCCTTCTTCCTTAGCATGGCCGATTTCTTCCTTACGTGCGGGCATTTCTTCCTCGCTGCGGCGGTAAACGATATATACCTGCTCCGCGCCAAGGCGCTTCGCGGTACGCGCTGCGTCCATTGCTACGTTGCCTGCGCCAACGATAGCAGCCTTCTTGCCAACATATACAGGTGTAGCATAGTTTGGGAATTCGTAAGCCTTCATCAGGTTTACACGTGTCAAAAATTCGTTGGCGGAATATACGCCGTTAAGGTTTTCGCCGTCAATCTGCATAAAATGCGGCAGACCGGCGCCGGTACCAACATAAACAGCGCTGAAGCCTTCCTCCTCCATCAGCTCCTTGATGGTGAAGGTGCGGCCGATAACAGCGTCAACTACGATTTTTACGCCCAGCTTTTTCAGTGCGGAGATTTCGTGCTGTACGATTTCCTTGGGCAGACGGAACTGCGGAATGCCGTACATCAGCACGCCGCCGGCAGCATGCAGCGCTTCGTACATGGTTACGTCATAGCCCATTTTTGCCAAATCACCGGCGCAGGTCAGGCCGCTGGGGCCGCTGCCTACTACGGCAACCTTCTTGCCCTTGCGTTCTGCCGGAGCTTCTACATCGTTATCTAGGCCATGCTCACGCGCATAGTCGGCAACAAAGCGCTCCAGACGGCCGATTGCTACAGGCTCGCCCTTAATGCCCAGCACGCATTTACCCTCGCACTGGTTTTCCTGCGGGCAGACACGTCCGCAGACAGCGGGCAGGGTGCTCTTCTGCTTGAGAATTTTATAAGCCTCGGCAAAGTTTTCCTGTGCCACCTCATGGATAAACTTAGGAATATCAATATTAACCGGGCAGCTGCCTACACAACGCGGTTTGGGGCAGTTCAGGCAGCGCTGTGCCTCGTCTACCGCCATTTCCTTGGTGTAGCCAAGTGCTACCTCCTGAAAGTTTTTGTTACGCACATCAGCCGGCTGTTCCGGCATAGCATTTCTCATTCCTCCACGCATTTGCAATGACCTCCACAGCTATATTCCAGTGCTTCCTGGTCCTTGTACATCTGCTGACGCATTACCAGGTTTGCAAAATCTACCTCGTGAGCATCAAACTCCGGTCCGTCTACACAGGCAAATTTGTTCTCGCCGCCAACCATTACACGGCAGCCGCCGCACATGCCGGTGCCATCTACCATGATGGTGTTGAGGCTGGCCGTAGTTTTAACGCCGAAGGGTTTGGTGGTTACTGCCACGTTTTTCATCATGATAACAGGGCCGATGGCCAATACCAGGTCAATCTTCTCGCCTGCCTCCAGCATTTCACGCAGCGGGTCGGTTACAAAGCCCTTGCGGCCTGCACTGCCGTTGTCGGTGGTCAAAATCAGCTCGTCGCTGATAGCAGCCATTTTATCCTGCCAGATTACCAGACCCTTGTCACGCGCACCGATGATGGAGATAACCTTGTTGCCCAGCTCGTGGTATGCACGCGCGATGGGATAAACAGGCGCAACGCCGATGCCGCCGCCAACTACTACAACAGTACCGAACTTGCCCATCTCGGAAGGATGTCCCAAAGGACCTACTACGTCGAGAATATCGTCACCCTCGTTAAAGGTGTCGCACAAGTGCTTGGTGGTGTTGCCCACAGCCTGCACGATTAAGGTGATATAGCCTTTTTCACGGTCAAAATCCGCAATGGTCAGAGGAATACGTTCGCTGTATTCGTCAGTGCGGATGATAACAAACTGTCCCGGATGGCATTTGTGTGCCACCAGCGGCGCGTCTACGACGAACTCGTAAACAGCAGGTGCTAAATTTGCTTTGGTAATGATTTTAGCCATTTTTTTGCTTTTCTCCTTTTGCTGCTAATTGCTATTTATTCAAGAGCTTTCTGGTGCAAGCCTCAGCTTCCGCGTAAATCTTTTCTTCGTCAAAGGTCAGCAACTTGCCTGCTTCCACAACCTTCTTGCCTGCTACGAAAACAGTGTCGGCATCGGTGCTGCTTGCTGCATAAACCAGCTGGGACAGCTTATTGTGACGCGGATACCAGTAAGGCTTGTGCATATCCCACAGTACGATGTCAGCCTGCTGACCTGCCTCCAGAAGTCCTGTATCGGCAAAGCCCAGTGTTTTTGCACCGTCAACGGTTGCCATCTCCCATGCCTTTTTAGCAGGAATAACGAGAGGATCAAAGGTGGTTGCCTTATGCAGCATTGCGGCAGCACGGCATTCCTCCAACATATCCAGATTGTTGTTGCTGGATGCGCCGTCCGTGCCCAGGCCAACGCAAATGCCCTTGTTCAGCATTGCCGCTACCGGTGCGATACCGCTTGCCAGCTTCAGGTTGCTCTGCGGGTTGTGAGCTACACGCACGTGCTTGGCAGCCATGATATCCATATCCTCGTCGGTCAGATGTACGCAGTGCGCAGCAATGGTACCCAGCTCAAACATGCCCAGCTTATCCATCAGCTGAATCGGCGTCATGCCATGCTCTTTGACAACGGTATCAACCTCAAATTTAGTTTCGCACAGATGCATCTGGATTTCTGCCTTGTTGGCAGCAGCCTCGGCAATAACCTTTTCCAGATAATCTACCGGGCAGGTATAAGGAGCGTGCGGACCGTAGGTAATGCGGATACGGCCGTTGTCATAGCCCTGCCAGTTCTTCGCCAGCACAGTGTTCTCTGCCAGCTTTACATCCTTGTCCGGCGCTACGCCGATCAGGCCGCGGCTGAGGTTAGCACGGATGCCGGTTTCGGCACAGGCACGCGCAACATCCTCCATGAAGGCGTACATATCGGCAAAGCAGGTAGTACCGCCCTTCAGCATTTCTACGATGCCCAGCATTGCACCCCAGTAGATGTCATTAGCGTCCATCTTGTCTTCAATCGGCCAGATTTTGTTTTGCAGCCAGTCCATGAGCGCCATGTCATCGGCATAGCTGCGCAGCAGCGTCATAGAAACGTGGCCGTGGGTGTTGACCATGCCTGCGGTAGCCAGCTTGCCCTTGCCGTCCACAATTTCGTCGGCAGCAAAGTCTGCAGGCACATCCTTGCCTACATAGACAATCTTATTATCTTCAACGGCGATGTTCTGCATTTCACCGTTCGGAGTATGCAGAAGCTCGATATTTTTAATCAGTAGCTTAGCCAAAAGATTTCACTTCCTTGGTATAAATTAAGTCCTGCCTCCCTGTTAAGAGAGGCGGATGACAGTGATATTATTGTTATCTACTCCTCGCCCTGCTGACGTTTGGAGTAATGCTTTTCGTAAAAATCATGCATCACGTCCACGTCCTCACAGCTCAGCTCGTACACCTTGTTGCCGGTGCCTGCACAGATTATGGCAATCTGCGCCGCCTTTTCCAGAATTTCGGCAGCAAGCAGTGCCTCCGCCAGGTTCTTGCCCCAGCAGACAGCGCCATGGTTGGCCAGCAGCACAGCCTTTTTGCCGTTCAGCGCACGCACGGTGTTCTCCGCCAGCTCCTGCGTACCGCAAAGAGCGTACTGGGCGCACTCGACCCTGCCGCCGATAATCTGCACGATATCCTCGATAATCGCCGGCACTCCCTGATGCATAGCTGCAAGCGCACTGGCATAAATGCTGTGCGTATGGATTACGGCACCTGCCTCGGGATAGGCGTTGTAAATGGCGGTGTGCACCTTCAGTTCGGAAGAAGGAATATGCTTACCTTCAACAACTTCGCCATCACGGTTGATGATAACAACGTCCTCGGGCGTCAGCGTTTCATAACCATGACCGGAGGGTGTGATAGCAATATTCTGCGCGTCAATGCGGCAGCTGATGTTGCCCCAAGAGCCTGCGACGAGCTTTTTTTCAATCAGCGCATGGCCTGTTTCTACAATGGCGGCACATGCACTTTCTTTAGCAAATAACTGCGTTTCCATGATTATTCGGCAGCCAGATATGCCTTCTGCTCTTCGCTCAGGGTGTCGATGCCTGCGCCCATAGCCTGCAGCTTCAGAGCAGCGATTTCGGTGTTCAGCTCTTCCGGCAGTACATACAGCTTGTTTTCCATTGCTCCCTTATGGTCGAGCAGGTATTTCATAGCCAGGAACTGCATAGCGAAGGACAGGTCCATGATTTCAATCGGATGGCCGTCGCCGCAAGCAAGGTTAACCAGACGGCCTTCGCCCAGCAGGTTCAGCTTACGTCCGTCAGCCATGGTGTAGGTCATGATATTTTTGCGTACTTCATACGGAGCAACTACGGAAAGCTCCTCCAGATGATGTTTGTTGATTTCTACGTCGAAGTGGCCTGCGTTGCACATAACAGCGCCGTTCTTCATAACCTCCATATGCGGTTTGGTGATTACGTCCTTGCAGCCGGTTACGGTTACAAAGATATCGCCGTGTTTTGCAGCCTCCTGCATCGGCATAACGCGGAAGCCGTCAAATACTGCTTCAATACCCTTAATCGGATCAACCTCGGTGACGATAACGTTAGCGCCCAGGCCTTTGGCACGCATAGCAACGCCCTTACCGCACCAGCCATAGCCTGCAACAACAACGGTTCTGCCTGCTACGGACATGTTGGTGGTACGCATGATGCCATCCCAGGAGGATTGGCCGGTACCGTAACGGTTATCAAACAGATACTTGCAGTAAGCATCATTAACGGCAATCATCGGGAATGCCAGATGACCTGCTGCAGCCAGAGCCTTCAGACGATGTACGCCGGTGGTGGTTTCCTCGCTGCCGCCCATCAGGTTAGGAATCAGGTCACGACGTTCACCGTGCAGCATATTAACCAAATCGCCGCCGTCATCAATAATCAGCTGTGGCTCGCTCTTCAAAGCCTCGCGCAGATACATATCATATTCTTCGTTGGTGCAGCCATGGGTTGCGAAAACGGTAACGCCGCTGTCAACCAGTGCTGCGGCAATTTCGTCCTGAGTGGAAAGCGGGTTGCTGCCGGTAACAACAACATTAGCGCCTGCGTTCTTCAGTACGAGTGCCAGATAAGCGGTTTTTGCTTCCAGGTGAATGGTTACAACCATGTTGATGCCCTGGAAAGGCTTAGTTTTGCTGTATTCATCGTTCAGATGGTTCAGCAGGGGCATATATTCCTTTGCCCACGCGATACGTTGATGACCTAACGGTGCCAATTTGATGTCTTTAATAATGCTTTGCATAAATCTAAAAATCCTCCTTTAATATATGCTCTTTAGTCTTTTAAAAGAGCCTGCAATTTCTTAATACTTTCTGTATACGGCGCTTTAAGTACGCCATGCTCGGTAATAATACCGGTAATAAGCTCTGCCGGTGTCACGTCAAACGCAGGGTTAAACACTGCCACGCCCTCAGGCGCAGTCTGCTCGCTGCGGAAATGACGTACCTCGTCGGCCTTGCGCTCCTCAATAGGAATCTGCACACCTGTAGCAATCGTAAAATCAAAGGTACTCGTCGGTGCGGCGATATAAAACGGAATTCCGTGTGCCTTCGCCGCCAATGCCACGCCATAGGTACCGATTTTGTTCGCCGTGTCGCCGTTGGCCGCAATTCTGTCGGCACCGACAACAACAGCGTTCACACCCTTCGTGCGCATGGTCCACGCTGCCATATTATCGGTAATCAGCGTAACCGGGATGCCGTCATCAAACAGCTCAAACGCCGTTAAGCGCGCACCCTGCAGCAGCGGACGTGTTTCGTCGGCATAAACCATCTTCAGCTTGCCCTGTGCGTAAGCACTGCGGATAACGCCCAGTGCCGTGCCCCAACCGCAGGTTGCCAGTGCGCCTGCGTTGCAGTGCGTCAGCACTACGGCAGCGTCAGGCAGCACAGCAGCGCCGTATTCGCCCATACGCTTATTCATGGTGATATCGTCCGCATAAATCTGCTCGGCCTTCTCCTCCAGCGCCTTGATAATCGCCGCAGGTGACTTGTCCTCGCCGTTCAGGCGCACAGCCAACGCATACTGCAGATTCGCCGCCCACGCCAAATTTACCGCCGTCGGACGCGCAGTAATCAGATCTGCGCGCACAACGTCCAGTGCACCCAAAAAGTCAGGTTTGTCCGCAACCTCGCGTGCACCCAGCACCATAGCGAAGGCAGCGGCAGCACCGATTGCCGGTGCACCGCGCACCTCCAACCGCTCAATCGCCACCTTCACGCGCTTGTAATCCACGCAGGTAATCCATTCTATCTTTTGCGGCAGCAGAGTCTGGTCCA
>UMIM01003552.1_pt1 | contig 12855 bp, 9 predicted proteins | sample 1965831 | NCBI WGS metagenome assembly UMIM01 (sample SAMEA4836125, study PRJEB28245) | human gut metagenome | biome: gut microbiome; material: fecal sample | place: Denmark | collected 2008 | reverse complement strand
CAGTTGGCATCGATCTGGGTACTACCAATTCCTGCATCGCATTATAGATGACAGGCAATGCCAGCTCGTCACTTTCGCAATACAGTGCGGTGGGGGCGGGGTCCATGGTCAGCAATGAATTGAGAATAGTGTTGGTGGCGTCTTCATAGTTGCGGATTGCGATGCGTTCCACCGTCATCTTTCGCTTTTCGGCAGTTTCCATCAGCCCATGCAGACGCGCTTCTGCGCTGAAGACCATGTTCTGGTTATTGTCATTTGATGTCTCGTACGCATAAGCGATACGTCGGTGGCCCATGGAGAACAAGTGCTCCACAGCAACATGCATGGCCTGACGGTCGTCGATACTCACCGTGGCATTGAATCCGTTGATTGATGGAATGTTGATGCCGACGATCGGTACCTTCATGTTCGAAAGTTTTTCGACCTCTTCGGGCACGATGTTGAAGGAGTTTACGATGACCGCGTCGACGTTGCGGCGTACCGGCAACGTTGCGAAGAACTCATGGCGGTCGTGCGCGTCGGCCATCTCGAAGATGGAAATGTCATATCCGGCCGGGTGCAGCACGGAATCCAATCCGGCATAGGTATTGGAATTGAACCAAGTCGAAATCGGATCGCTCATCAACAGCGCGACGCGGAACGATTGACCGGTTTTCAGTGCGGCCGCTGAGCGGGAGATGCGGTAGTCAAGTTTTTCCGCTGCTGCCATCACTTTGCTGCGAGTCTCCGGCAGCACCAGATTCGGTTTGGCGAATGTGCGAGAGACGGTCGAAATCGATACTCCCGCTTCGGCGGCCACGGCTTGGATGCTCGCTTTCATAGAGAATCCTCCACTGACGAACGACATTGCTGTCATGACAACTGCTAGAGACACGTTAACATAAGTGTTTGCAACGGTTGACGTGCGTGTTCTGCGGATATGAAGAAAAGGGGTGCCGACGAAAATTCCGACAGCACCCCTCATGCGATGAAGTTAATCAGCCTTTGACAGCGCCGGCCATCACGCCCTTGATGATGTACTTCTGGCAGCACAGGTAGAATATGATGATCGGCACAATCGCCACCACCAAGCAGGCCATCATGGCGCCCATGTCCACTGATCCATAACCACCCTTGAGGTACTGAATCGCAATCGACATCGTCTTGAAACGGCGCATGTCCAACGTCAGGTACGGCAGCAGGAAGTCATTCCAGATCCACATCGTCTGCAGGATCGCCACTGAAATCAGGCTCGGGCGCATGATAGGCAGTACGATTTGGAAGAAGATTCTCGGTACCGACGCGCCGTCGATCATCGCAGACTCCTCGAGTTCGGACGGGATGCCCTTGACCACGCCAGTGAAGATGAACACGGCTAAGCCCGCACCGAAGCCTAGATACACAATCCACAGGCCCCATGGGGTGTTCAGGCCCATCATGTCGGCGAGCTTGGAAAGCGTGAACATGACCATCTGGAACGGAACAATCATGTTAAACAGGAACAGTGTGTACAGCAGGCGCGCAGCCCAGTTGTTCGTACGTACAATCCACCAAGCGCACATCGACGTGCACACGATGATCAGCAGGACCGCGCCGACCGTGATGACTACGGTCCAGCCAAAACTGCTGATTAGGTTCGTGCGCTCGATGCCTCTGATGTAGTTCTCCAGTCCCACGAAGGCCTTGCCGGTGGGCAGGGAGAATGCGTTGCGCGAGATGTAAGCCTTCTGCTTGAAGCTATTGATCAGCACCAGCACGATTGGATAGACCCATGCCAGTGAGACGATGGAAAGGAAAACCGTCCAGAATACAGGATGCTTGACCTTGTCGCTCATGCTTGGACCTCCTTGCTGGTGGTGAGCTTGTTCTGGATGAGGGCAATCACGGCCACGATGATGAAGAACACCACGGCCTTGGCCTGGCCCACGCCCTCGAAGCCGGCGCGTCCGTAGAACGTGCGGTAGATGTTCAGAGCCAAGAGCTCGGAGCTATTCGACGGGGCGCCATTGGTCAGGGCGAGGTTCTGGTCGAACATCTTGAAGCCGTTGGTCACCGTCAAGAATGTGCACACTGTGATTGACGGCATCATCAATGGAATCGTCACGTTGAACAGCGTCTGGCGGGAGTTCGCGCCGTCAACCGCGGCAGCCTCGATCACATCGCCGGGCAGGCCCTGCAGACCCGCGATGTAGATGATCATCATGTAACCGATTTGCTGCCAGCAGGTCAGCAGAACCATGCCCCAGAAGCCGTACACGCCCGAGAATGTGATCGAACGACCCCAGTGCGCCAGTACGCCGTTGAGCAGCAGTAGCCAGATATAGCCCAAGATGATGCCGCCGATTAGGTTCGGCATGAAGAACACCGAACGGAACAGCGTGGAGCCCTTGATGGCCTTGGTCAGCATGTACGCAATGGCAAACGCGACTACGTTGATCACCACGGTTGTCACAATCGTGAACAGGATCGTGTACACCAGCGCGTGCAGGAACTCCGGATCCGTGATTGTGTTTTGGTAGTTCGACACGCCCACGAACGTGGCGTCAGTGACCGTGCTGAACTTGCAGAACGACAGGTACACGCCCATGGCGAACGGCACCAGGAAACCAATGACGAAAGCCGCGAACGTGGGTAGCGCAAACAGCGCCCACCACCTGCGAATTGCCTTGCCGGACATCGTAATCATTTCATGCCCACTTTCTCCTCCTTGGGTACACCCGGGGAACACCCCTCGAGTGATTCAACGACACTCAGTTCGACTGTGACCGCAACGTCGGGTTCGAACCGGTTCGATAATACCCTACTTCACAGATAAATAAAAGTCAAACATTGTCATGATTTTCATGCAACGTCAATTCATTTATCAAATGTGAACAGTATTCAAGAAGTTGCCAAAGCGGCAAAGGTGTCGGTTTCCACGGTGTCCAGATCACATTCGCCCGACCTGAGCTCGTATCTGAGGCGACACGGTCCAGGGTGTTGCGCATCGCCGACGAGATGAGTTTCTCCATCTCCCGTTCGGCCACTGCGCTCAAGTCCGGCAAAGCATTGCGTGTCGCCTTGCTGATGAGCGACCATATCCGACTATGGTTCAGCGCTTCCGTCATCGAAGGGTTGAACCAGGTTTTGCACGCAGACGGCTATGATTTATCGATCTTCCAGATCTCCAGTATCGAGGAACGCCGTGAGTTCTTTGATATGCTGCCGGTTCGTCGCAATGCCGACGCGGTGATCGTTGCTTCCATCGATGTCGATGCGCAGGAAAGCGCACAGCTGGCCAGCACCGGCGTACCAATTATCGGCATCAACTGTGTGAATCCAAGAGAATACGGTTTCACTGCGGCCGTGGGGATAGACGATGATCAAGGTTCGCGTCTGGTTGCGTGCCATCTTATCGGGCTGGGGCATCGCAACATTGTCTACGTACGTACGTCGCGTGAGGTTTCCTTGCGCTTCAGTGTGCAGCAACGTTATGACTCCTTCGTCAAGGCCTGTCTGGAACAGGGTGTCACGCCAACTACGTTGGTTGCGCAGGAAAGTGAGGACCGCATTAGCACGATTGTCTCCGAGTTGCTGAGCTTGCCGCAAATGCCAACCGCCATCGCTTGTCAGGAGGACGGCATCGCGATTCCACTGATTTATCAGCTTGTGTGTTGTGGCTACCGTATTCCGTCTGATATTTCCGTCATCGGCTATGACGACAGTTTCTATGCGCACGATATCGGCTTGACCACGATTCGCCAGGATCCGATTGGCATGGCACGCGAGGCGGCTTGTAAGACTCTTGACTTGATCAATCGCAAGACCACGGGTATGCCGTTTCAGACGTTCCCGGCGCAACTGATCGTTCGCTCCAGCACTTCGCGAGTGTCCTTGGATAAGGGCTAATCGCTTACCGATACATAGAAAACCGCTCCGGTTGGTTCCGGAGCGGTTTCCTATAAGGAGAAAATCAGACAGTGAAGTCAATTGCGGTCACTTGTGGGCGTTGGCATATTCCTTAGCCCAGCCATCCACGAACGCGGACTTGACGCCATCCCAATTGCCGGTGCCTTGGGCATACTCGAGCAAAGCGGAGCCGAGGTCGTTCTTCCATTGTTCGGACGGCATCATGGTGAAGTTCCAAGACACTGCGGTGGTACCGGACTTTTGGTCGTCCATGGCGGCAGTGACCAGCGGGTTGTCGGATTTGACGCTGGAGAAGGTCTTGAACGGGGTGGTGAAGCCCATCTTCTGAGACAGCGCTTCTTTGCCCTTATCAGAGGTGATGACCCACTTCAGGAAGTCGGCGGTCGCTTTCTGATCGGCCTTGGATGCTTTCGAATTAATGCACCAGTAATTCTCGGAACCGGTTGCCAGACCTTGGTTCTCCTCGCCCTTGGCGCCGATGTAGATTGGCATCATACCAACGGAATCGACCTCCATGCCGGCTTTCTGCAAATCGGACCATGCCCAAGTGCCGTTTTGATAGAAAGCGGCCTCGCCGAGTGCGAATTCGGAATTGGCGTCGTCACCAGTCTTGGAGCTTAGTTGGGACGGCTCGGTGGTGGAATCGGTGATGTACAGGTCAAAGATGTTCTTGTACTCCGGCAGATAGGTTCCCTTGATAGTGGCCGGCTGTTCAGTGATGTTGTCATCTTTGAACTCATAGTAAAGAGGCAGGTTGGCTAGATGGGTCTTGAAACGCCAATCGGAGCTGGAGTTGAAACCAGCAGAGGTGAAGGCGCCCTTAATGCCGAGTTCATCCTTCTTGGACTGCATGTCGTCAGCAACGGCCTTCAGCTTACTAAAGGAGTTGATGTCTTTGATGGACTTGGCTTTGGCGCCGGAAGTGCTGAAGTATTTGTTAAGGATGTCTTTGTTGTAGATTAGGCCATAAGTCTCCATGACGTACGGTACGCCAACGACCTTGTCGCCATCCTTGAGGGCAACATCTTGGTTCTGCAGTTGCTTGTATACCTCTGTGCCGGACATGTCAGCAGTGTAGTTCTTCCAGTTGGCGTAACCGACCGGACCGTTGACTTGGAACAGGGTCGGTGCCTCGGACTTAGCCATCTCGCTCTTGAGCTGCTGCTCATAGGTATTGGAGGCCGCGGTCTGAACGTTGACCTCGACACCGGTTTCCTTAGTGTACTCCGCAGCCAAATCGGTCCACTCGTCGGCGGCTTCTGGTTTGAAATTGAGGTAGTATACCTTGCCCTTGCTTGAATCAGAGCTCGATGAGCTGCCACAAGCGGCAAATGTCGTGACAGACATGGCGGTGACCGCAATGAGGGCTAGTGCGGACTTCAATTTACGATTCATCTTCGAACCTTTTTTTCTGCATCGGGTCCAACGTCCCCGTTGGATATGTGCACTGAGATAGTGCTGCTTTCTGCCGATGCCCCTATTATGCATCACTTTCATCTTTTTTGCAAACGATGGCAGTATTTTGTTGATTTATCACGTTGCAATACCAGGCAATCCGCTATTTGCCGCCATTTTTAGGCATAAAATTAGGCGACACACTATGCAAGCGTTTGCTAAAAAAGTTGTACATCAAACGATTGACTGTAGCAAAAAGCCGCATCCCCTGAGAGACAAGGGATGCGGCTTGAGGTGAGCTACTTATGGATGACGTCAGCGCGGCCAACGTTCCTCGGCGCTAGGTAGTTGCGGAAATGGAGCGTGTGGCCCCTTCTGGTACCAGTAGGCAACTGATGCCACATCATCCTGACGTTCGAAGAATCCGCGGTGACCAACACCGATTTGCTGAACGGTCACCTTCAGGTTGGAACGGAAACGAATCGGATCGGGGATGTGCCAACGGTAGAAGCCACGCATCGGGGGGCAATCATCATTGTGATAATCGTTGTGAATCAGCTCGTCGTGTGAAGAGTAATACGGGTATCCGAGATACGGTGTGCAGTAGTTTTGCTCCACGGTCTTGCCATTGACCTGCTTGGCGAAGCTCCAAGAGCCTCCGAAATAGTCCTCGGTGCCGGTGCCGCAGATCGTGGGGTACTCTTCATCGTCATCGATGTAGAATTTGAATTCGCCTTCACCCCACCAGTAGCGCTCAAGCGTGGTCAGTGCCAGGTAGGTACCTACATAATGCCCTTCACCTTTCACGCCATCAAGCACCACATAGTCTCTCCCCTTTTCAGTAAGGCGCTGGCGCCGCCATTGTGCGTGGAAATAGGCAATGTCATCGTCGAACGGCTCGTCATTCACGGTGTAGTCAATCTGGTAGAAAAATGCGCTGATGGCGTTCTTGTGTTGGTTTTCGAGCGTGATGCGTGCGCGTGCGCCGAACGGCATCGAAAAGTACATGTTGAAACCGCGGTTCGGCACTACGGCGACAGGCATGGAATTTACTAGGCACGCACGGCCGAATCCGCAGCAAAAGAAGTCACCAAGCGGACACTCCACACTTGGTTCCTCCTCGTCATCCCAATAGAAGCGCAGCACAAGGTCCCGCAGTACAAAACAATCGGCATCGGTGGTCTTCTCGTCAACGGTTATCCAGATGTGTCGAATGCAGCCGGGGCCGGTGATATCAGCAAGAGTCGCCGTTGCACCGACGGGTATGTTACGTAGGCAAGGGCTGCCTTTGCGACTTGGGCCAAGCTCACTGGCCGCTATGCCGCCTTTGCCCGGTTCGCCGGTCGGGTTTTCCGCGTTGACTGCGCGGCTTGATTCGTGCCGTATCTTGGTCAAGGATTCTAGTGTCATGTTCGTTCCTTTCATGGCGTATGCTGCGTCTGTTTGCGCGATACATTCATATCTGTGCGTATCAGCTTCGGTCACAGACGTTGTTTGTTTTTTGAATATGAGAAAGTCTCCATCGGCGAGCGAGAAAGCCGATGGAGACTTTGGTCATGCCGTTATGGACCAGGTGAAAATGGCGTTATGCGATTCACCGCAGCCCATAGGCGAATCACTTGTGGGTCGGCGGAAGCATGCCGAAGTTGTTTTCATAATCATTCCAGGCGCTGGTCCAATCGTCCAGATATGCCTTCTTCACGCCATTCCAGTCACCGGTGCCCTGAGCGTACTCGAGCAGTGCATTGGCCACGCCGTCAGCCCATGCCTGTCCCGGAATATAGGCGCCATGAATTGGAGTGAGGCCACCGGACTCAAGCTTGAGCGCGGACTTGGTCAGCGGGTTGTCAGGCTGGAAATCCTCGGAGTCAAAGGTGGTGAACGGAACGGCGAAGCCCATATCCTTGGAGAGAATCTTCTTGGCATCCTCGTCGGAGACCATCCACTTGATGAAATCCTCAGTGGCCTTCTTGTCCTTGTCGGAAGCGTTCTTGTTCACAGACCAGGAGATGTCATAGATGGAGTTCGCGGCGTACTTGCTCTCATTCGGGAAACCCATGTAGTACGGCAGCATGGCCAAGTCTTCATCGGCAACTTCGTTGCCTTTGATCTGGCTATAGGCCCATACACCATTCGGGTAGAAAGCGACCTTGCCGGCGGAGAACTCGGCGGTGGAGTCCTCATAATTCACCGAGCCAAGCATGGTGTTTTCGGTTGGGTTGTCCTTCATCTCGAGATCCCACAGATTCTTGTAGTTATCGAGATAGGTGCCCTTGAGTTCCTTCTCGAAGTCCACGCCCTCGTCAATGTACTCGTAGGCGACTGGCACCTGAGTCATATGCGAAGCATATCGGTAGTAGTTGGATGAGTCCAGACCCGGCGTGGAGAACGCGCCGTCGATGCCCAAATCATCCTTATGCTGTTGCATGCTGTCGGCGACCTTCTTCAAAGTGTTGTAGTCCTTGATGTCGTCGAAGGACTTGATGACGGCGTAGTCCTTTTTGGCATACTCGTTGATGAGCTTCTTGTTGACGATGATACCGAACCATTCGGCGGCATATGGCAGGCCGTACACGTTGTCGCCGTCCTTGTGGGCCATCTGCTTGCCCTGATCGTTGAGAAGCTTGTAAGCCTCAGTATCCTGCAAAGGTTCGAGGTAGTCCTTATATTTGGCATACTGATCGAAGCCGCCGATACCGAACATGGTCGGGGCGTTGTTCTTAGCGAGTTCGGACGACAGAGTGGACTCGTAGCTGCCGGAGGTGGCGCTCTGAATATCCACTTTCACGCCGGTTTGCTTGGTGTACATTTCGGCGAGTTCGTTCCACTGATTGACAACTTCCGGCTTGTTGTTCAGGAAATAGACCTGTCCTTTGTCGTCCGCGGTGTTGGAACCGCAGGCGCCGACGCCCGTCAACATGGCCAACGCGCCGACAGCGGCGATGCCTTTCGTGAGATTCTTCATGGGGTTTCCTTTCCTCCTTGCGACCTTCCTTCGTCGGAAATCACTTGTCAAGGTCATATGCGGGACCTCTCTTGCCTGATGCAATCTGACCGTGGCCTGATTCTTGCAGACGGTCATCGTCTGTGTCGAACCGGTCCGAGATTGATTGTATCGAACCGGTTCGCTACTGTCAAAGTCGGAGGGTTTATGCGTGTTGGCGTATTTTTTTGTTGCCGTATTGCGACATGTGTCGAGACTTTGCCGATACAAGTAGACGCTCTTTTTGGGAGCAATAGTGGCTTCGGACATGCCCAATAGTAGATGGCCATTATCCTCTGCGTGCGACTGCAGCAACATCGGGCGTGATAGCGGAAGATGGAAGGAGGGTTGCGTCATGGGGACGATATGACTGAAAATGATGGGCAGGATCGCCTATTCGGGCCGAATCCGAGTGGGCTGGATGAATCGCCTCACGGCATGATGGTGCTGGTGATTGTCGGCATGATTGTCGGCATGATCGTCGGCTTGTTGTCCGGCATGTTCGGCATCGGCGGCGGTATGGTGATCGTGCCCGTACTGGTGTGGCTCGGACTGTCGCAACGCCATGCGGCGGCGACCTCCATGCTGGCGATCGTACCGACGTCGATTTCCGGTGTGATTTCCTATGCGCACAATGGCAACGTCGACTGGGTCGCGGCCGCGCTGCTGAGCAACGCGCAATCCTGCTACGCCCGTGCCGAACTGGAAATGACGGGACTTGCCGGCGTGCTTGACGATGTGATCATCTCCAGCGAGGAGAAGATCCGCAAGCCCGCGCGCGACTTGTACATGCTGGCGCTCGACCGCGAATTCGTGACCGCCAAGCATGCGCTGATGGTAGGCAATGACGAGCAGAACGATATTGTTGGCGCTCGCACCGCGGGCATTGACGGCGTGTATTTCCGCACGGAGATTTCGCCGGCAGATGATCCGGAAACGTCGAGCTACGCGGTGCGTTCGTTTACCGGCGCCGATTATGAGGGATTGCTGGATTACGTGCTGAACGCATAAGCCTGCGTGGTGCATGGGTTTTGACAACGTTTGCAGTATAATAAAAAACAGATTGAGAGGGCGTTGTCGCTCCAAATACCCTCGTACTTGCCATTTTTGATTCACGGTACTAGTGCAGGGGTATTTGCATATGCAGCCCGCTGCTGTCTGTTGTCGCCGTCTGCGCGAATCCCGTTCCGCGTCTGCATCACCCCGGAATCGCTCCCAAATCCGACTTGTGCAGACGGAGGACTTGAATTGTGTGAACGTAAGGAAGTCTTGGAATGGCGTTACTTTCCGAGCATCCAGTCGATTGCGTTGGCAACGGTCACGCCGTCGCTTTTGCCGAGTCCGAAACGATCTAGCGTCAGCACCATTCTTTTCGCAGACAAATCGCGTGCATTCAGCAGTGGTGACAGTTCGCGCTCGCGAGTGTGCTCGTCCAATATGCTGGCGCTCACCTGGATATACAGTTTCTCTTCCGTAAGATCTGCATGTTTCCGAGTCGCAACAAAATCAATTTCAGCTTTACCGATTTTCCCGACGCGAATCTGATATCCGCGAATCTTAAGCTCATTATGTACGGCATTTTCCAGAAGAAATCCGAAATCTTCTATGGAATATCCGAGCAGCATATTGCGAATTCCTAAATCTGCTGGATAATACTTAGCTAATCCTTGTAAATATGCGCCACCTTTAACGTTAATTCGTTGCGCATTGTAGAAAAGAAAAGCATTGAGAAGTCCACTAATATATCGTTCGATGGTCTCATTTGAAGCTGGTCGATGCGCGCTTCTCAATCGATTTTCTATCTTCGAAGTTGAGACTGGAGATCCTGCGGTATCTGCCAAATATCGTGCGACATCGTTGAAAACTAGTGGATTTCTTACTTGCAGAAATTGCGAAATATCTCGCACCAAAATAGTGTCGTAAATTCCGGAAAGCACGGTGTATGCCAGGTTTTGATCGGTGCCTTGATTCACGACCGGCGGCAATCCTCCATATCTTGTGTACCTTTCGAAAGCCGCGTTCTCGTCGGTCAGATCGGCGTACGCCATGAATTCCGCGAAAGAAAGCGGAAATACATTGATCTCCATGTATCTGCCGGAAAGCAGCGTTGCCAGCTGGCTGGAAAGCAGGTAGGCGTTCGATCCAGTGATGGTGATGTCCACGTCGGCATCCGTGTGGAGCGCGTTCACGGCTCGCTCCCACTTGTCCACCAGTTGCACCTCGTCGAGCAGCAGATAATAGTGGTCGTCTTGCTGCATACGGTCGGCGATCGCGTTGTGCAGGTCTTCGAAGGTGAATGACGAGTATTGGAACGATTCCAGGTTCATCATGATGATGTGGTCTTCGGCGATGCCCTGCTGCAGAAGATGCTGTCGGAAGAGTGTGAGTAGTGATGATTTTCCGCAGCGGCGCATGCCCGTGATGACTTTGATGAGGCTGTTGTCTTGCGCCGCGACGAGTTTGCTGAGGTACTGCGGCCTGGGTTTAAGTTTCATGATGTTCAACTTTTGCTAGTGTATCCGGAAAAGTATGTATTCTAATGCGACTTTCACTAGTATACCTTTAAAAGTGTGCTCTGAGATACGACTTTTACTAGTATGACCGGAAAAGTGTGTGCCATAATATGACTTTTGCCGGTATGGCTGGAAAAGTACGGCCGTACGGTTGTGGGCTGGGGGGTAGGGTGAACTCGCGCAGGCTGCTCATGCGCGGGCATCGCATACCGAATCCGAAGCAATGTGCGCGTGCAAACGGGTGCATGTAACGTTGGGCAAATCTTGGCATGGGAGGGGGCTTTTTCTCTTCTTGCTTTCTCGCAATGTGCCGGGTTTGCGGTGCTGAAATGTGCGGGAATGTACTATCGCAACTATCGCAAGAAGGAAGAAGTGCGATGGTAGGGGAGAGATGAAGAAATCGGATATTTCCAATATTTCGAATGCTGAAAGTGTTGAACGCGCTGAAGATAGCGGGCAGATGAATGCGCAACTGAGCGGGCAGGTGAGTGAGCGGTTCAGCAAGAAAGCGAATCGGCTATTTGGTGCAGATCCTGTGGGACTCGACGAATCTGCGCGAGGCATTGTAGTGCTGGTGATCGTCGGCGTGGCAGTGGGGCTATTATCCGGCATGTTCGGCATTGGTGGCGGCACGGTGATTGTGCCCGCGCTGGTATGGCTCGGACTGACGCAACGTAATGCGGCGGCGACGTCAATGCTTGCGATCGTACCAACCTCGATTTCCGGCGTCATTTCTTACGCGACTTGTGGCAACGTGGACTGGCTCGCCGCGCTGCTGCTGTTTTGCGGCATGTTTGTAGGCGGGCAGATTGGCAGTTGGCTGCTTTCGCGATTGCCGGAACTCGTATTGCGATGGATTTTCGTAGTGTTCCTCGTGTTTGTGGTGTTCGATCAGATTAGTTTTGTGCCGTCGCGAGATCAGCACATTGCGATGAGTGCGCTGACCGGAGTTTGCCTGGTGCTGCTGGGCGTGGTGATTGGCATCTTGGCGGGACTGCTGGGAATTGGAGGCGGGGCGCTCGCCGTGCCCGCACTATCGATGCTGTTCGGCGCTTCCGATCTGATTGCGCGAGGCACGTCGCTGCTGGCCATGTTTCCGAACTCGATTACCACAAGCGTGGCAAACCTGAAACGAAGGCTGGTGCATGTAAAGGCCGCGCTGATTATTGGCTTGGTGGCTGCCGTTACCGCGCCATTTGGTACGTGGATAGCGGGCGCAGTCTCGCCCCGCGTCGGCTCGATTCTGTTCGCCTGCTACCTGTGCGTGCTGCTGGTGCGGTCCATGTTTGTGGCCGTGAAAGCCACCCGCTCCGCTCATACCGGCCAAGTCTCCGCCTGACTTGCCGCACCTCCGCCTGACCGTTTGCACATCATGCAGCAAAAGCACGAGTCATGATTCAGCCTTGAGGGGATATTGGGGATGACGGTTGACGGAAAGAGGGTTTGAGATAAGTATTCACTTTGTGAAGACGAGAGTTCACGTTTCGTTCGTCTAAAACGTCTCGGAAGTTGGTTTACGAAACCTAGCGTGGAGATTGCAATACAGCGCAGACTGAAGAAAGGAGAAACATGGGCAAGCACAAAGCTTTGAAGGGCGCAATCGCAGCGGTCGCATCCGTAGCGACGCTCGGCGCATTGCAGCCATCGGCAACGGCAACGCCAAGACGAAGTCAGGCTCGCCGATGGCAAGTATGTGGCCGAATCCACCGGATTCAACGGCGATGCAGTGCTTTCCTACGAGCTCAAGGACAAGTCCGGCAACGTGGTCTCCGCTTCCGACAGCTCCACTCCGGTCTCCGGCGTGCGTGTCAAGACCGCCAAGATCAGCCGCTGAAAATCTGAAGTGATCTGAAGATCGCAGATTGGATCCGGATCGCACACATCACAGTGTGGTCCGGATTTTTATCTGCGTTTTTCGATTGCTTTCGATGACGATCGAACCTTGAAATCGTGTCCTGAGATTGCGCTTAAGATTGCACCCGGCAAAAAGTTGAGCGAAGAGAGCTCAACTTTTTTGTAGATTTGGGAATAATCGCTTGCGATTCAAAGTTGAGTGGTGTAGGCTCAAGTTTTGGA
>UMIM01005376.1_pt1 | contig 12931 bp, 10 predicted proteins | sample 1965831 | NCBI WGS metagenome assembly UMIM01 (sample SAMEA4836125, study PRJEB28245) | human gut metagenome | biome: gut microbiome; material: fecal sample | place: Denmark | collected 2008 | reverse complement strand
TTATCGGCAAAAGTATAGCTAATTAGGCTGTGAAACCTTTATTTAATCCTATACTAGACCATTACAAAGTAAAAGAAGAAGATAAGGAATATATCTTCACCTTCTTCACTCAAGGCATAATATCAGTAGTGTTCAGATGGATTAAGAATGACTGCAAAGAAGAAATAGATACTATGATAAATTTAATTCAGCACTGCGTGGGAAGAGTGGATTAGATTGACGAAATAGGAAGAAGCAAAGTACCATCATTAAGCATCGATATCTTATCAGCTGTGCAGACAATTGCGTTTTTCCCATGTACAAATTTAGAATTTATGAGATTCTTAAATGCTTTAGTATCCGAAGCATTAAAGTTTTGCCCAGCTTTTATCTCTACACATGAGATCTTTCCTTCTCTCACTAAAATCATATCTACTTCATTTTGCTCAGAATCTCTATAGTAATAGAGAGTCTGCATAATTCCTTCATTCATAAAAGACTTTCTTATCTCATTAAAGACAAATGTCTCAAAGAATCTTCCCTTAAGGAAACTGTTTTGCAAGGTCTTAGCATCAGTTATTCCACATAGATAAGCAGCCAATCCTGTATCAAAGAAATACATCTTTGGTCTTTTCACCACTCTCTTTACTATTGATTCCTCATTGTATGGCTCTGCTAAATAAATGATTCCTGTCTTTATTAGAACCGAAGTCCAGCTTTTTATAGTGTTTATTGAAACGCCTATATTCTTGGCATAGTTATCATAAATCAATTCTTCACCTGTGTTTGAAGCTAAAAGTTTTAAGAAATTCAAGAATTTAAATTCATCATTTATATTTATTAAGTCTCTAAGATCCTTTCCTAAATAAGTGGTTATATAAGATGAATAGAACACAGAAATATTTATAGAAGGATCAGCATAGAGAACAGGAAAGAAACCTTTGACAATATATTCAAAAGCTTGAGATTCCTTCAATGTATATCTAAGGCTTCTTTGAGAATCTTTAGCAAGATTAACTTCGAAGGGAGAATTATCCTTCCCTAAAATCTCATTTATTGAAAGATTATTCATATCTAGAATAGCTACCCTTCCGGAGAGAGACTCTTCAGCTCTATCTAACAAGTCTTTTCTTTGGGATCCAGACAATATATACATGCCATTGCTTTCCATATTCCCTCTCTTTAATCTAGATTCATTTACTATTCTTTCTATCTCAACAAATAGTTCTGGCGCCTTTTGTGCCTCATCTATAATCAATGGAGAAGGATGAAGATCCAAGAAGCTTCTAGGGTCTTTTCTTGCGAAAGCCAAGTTAAATGAGTCATCAAGTGAAATATAATTAAAACCTTTGGAGTTAAAAGAATTGAATAATTCAGTTGTTTTACCAATTTGCCTTGGCCCTGTAAGTAAAGTTATTGGAAAATGCTTAACACAATCAATAATAGTTTTAGTTATAAATCTAGGAATCATTAGTAATCTCCTCTGTAATTTCTGCAGTGGCACTGCATTTTTTACAATTTCATTTTATATCATTTATGTGAGCGAATCAATAATAATAGGTCACTAAAGTTATAAAGACATGGGCTTTAAAAACTATTTTTGCTTTCACATCAATACTACTTTATATTTCCCAATTTTTTAATTAAAAGGACATTTTCAAATCATAAAATGAAGCCCCCTCACCGACTTTTTTGTCAACTTTTCTACTCGAGCAGTGTCGTTATGACGTTATTTGTTTCCGATTAATTGTCCTTTAGCATTCAATCGGGAGATCAACGGTATGAAGAAACTGAACAACAAATACGTCGAATCGGTCGTCAAAAAAGCAGTAGATGGCAAAATCGTCGCGGTTCACGAAGAAAAAACTCTGGAACACGGTCCAAATCGAGAAAAGGCAGGAGACGAGGGGCAAAAAAAAGAGAGATTGGAAGACCAACATGGAAGCCGGGACCAAAAAGTATAGTTATTTCAAACAAGAAATACCATGGAAACAAATAACATCATAGCGGCAGGAAAATATCATCTAATTTCGCCTTCAAAATAGACTAATTATTAGTTCTGATACGTAAGCGTAAATTTTATCCCGTTCGAACCTCCTGGTTAGATTATTCGTAAATCCATCCAGGTTGTCGAATGCAAAAATCTTTTACGCTTACATCTCAAAAAATAAATCGGAATTGATTATTTTTATAAAAAAAGTCCGATACCGAAGTATCAGACATAAATACAATAATGGTGACCCAAACGGGATTCGAACCCATGAATAATGCCTTGAGAGGGCACCGAGTTAAACCGCTTCTCCACTGGGCCAGCGATAAACTATTTAATCATAATTGCTTTTTTATTTCAACTGGTTTTTATCGCTTTCTTCATCATAGTCAGGATTGCTATCTTCTTTTTTAGCACGAGGAAAAGTTTTCTCGTATGTTTCCTTCATATTTTCATAAGCGACATGAGTATAAATGGATGTAGTTTCAATAGAAGAATGACCCAATAATTCTTGTATCGTTCTTAAATCCGCACCTCTATTTAACATCTTAGTAGCAAAAGAATGTCGAAGCATATGGGGATGAATTTTTCCATACAATCCTGTTTTAGCTTCGATTTCATCCAATATATATTCCAGCCCTCTAACAGTCATCTTATTTCCTTGGGAGTTCAAAAATATATATTTAGTGTCTTCTTTTAACAAGTCCTTTCTAAGACCATTTATATAATTAAGCATTGCTTCCTTAGCTGAATTAGTGAAAGGAACTAGTCTATCCTTGTTTCCTTTTCCTGACACCTTCATTATCCTGTTGTCGAAGTCAACTTGATTGAATGTCAGATTGACAACTTCACTAGCCCTAAGACCAGAAGCAAACATTAACATTAACAAGGCTTGATCACGATCTTTCAATTTATCAGTTCTTTTTTCATTCGCAGCTAATAAAGCATCTATTTCTTTTTCAGAAAAGAAATCAGGTAAAGCATGAGTTGCTTTAGGAGAATGAACATACTCAAATGGATCTGAATCTACTTTCTTTTGAAGATACATCCAAGCATAGAAAGATTTCAAAGAAGACATCTTTCTTTTTATAGATCTCTTTCCTATCTGTCTTTCAGTTAAATCTAAAATCCAAGATTTAACATCGTCGACTTTAATATCTTTGAATATCTTACCTAAGCCTCTAATAAATTTTGTGAAATCACAAATATCGAAAGAATAAGAGCTAACTGTATTGGATGAATACCTTCTTACATTCAAAAGATAATCTTGGAATTCAGAAAGTTCTTTTGAACTACCATCTCCTATTATATATGAAGATTTTTCTTTACCCATTCATCTAATTTTCCTAACGATTCATCTCTTAATAGTTGATGATCTTTACGGCTATGTGTCGTTGCAATAATTCCAAAGGTAGCATTCATCGGTGCAAAATGATTTGATGAAGACATAACCAAATAATTAGCTAAGCTTCCCATCAAAGTATTTACAGGAATATATTCCACTTTATCATTTGATAATCTTTGATAAACATAACAAGCAGCTAATAAACCCATAGCTGCACTTTCACAGTACCCTTCTACTCCACTCAATTGCCCAGCTATATAAATATTAGGATCATTCTTCAAACAAAGTGTTCTATCCAAACAAGAAGGAGCATTAACATATGTATTTCTATGCATAAGACCAAATCTAGCATATTTAGCATTTTCTAATCCAGGAATAAGGCCAAAGACTCTCTTTTGCTCTGGGAAAGTTAAATTTGTTTGAAATCCAACAGGACTATAAAGGCTTCCTGCCACATCATCTTGTCTCAACTGAACTACAGCATATGTATCTGGTGGACAATTGAGTCCAACTGTTTTTAAAGGACCATATCTAAGAGTCATAGGTCCTCTTTTAGCCATCACTTCCAAAGGCAAACAACCTTCAAAATGATCGAAATCATGCAATATAGCTCTTTGAGCATTGATCAATTCATTATTGAATTTCTCATATTGCTCCTTGCTCATAGGAATATTCAAATACTTTCCTTCACCTTTTCCGTATCTAGATCCTTCAAACATCCTTGAAGTATCGATGGAAGATTTAAATATTAAAGGAGCTGCAGCATCAAAGAAAGAAAGCATAGATTTTCCAATCTTTTCAGCTAAGAAATTTGATAATCCCTCCGAAGTCAAAGGCCCAGTACATACTATTGTTAATATTCCATCATCTGGAATAGATTGAACATCTTCATCGACAATTTCTATATTCTTATTAGACTTAATAGCATCAGTTATACACTTGCTAAAAACATCTCTGTCTACTGCTAAATCTTGACCAGAGGGAACCTTTGCTATTTTGCTAGCTTCAATGACAACACTTCCTAATCTTTCCATCTCACCTTTAAGTATTCCAGGGGCAGAAAGAGGATCTTCTGATTTTAAAGAATTCGAACAAACAAGTTCGGCGAGGTGATCTTTATCGTGATGAGCCTTGCTCAATTTAGAAGGCTTCATATCGATGAGCTTTACTTTTATTCCTAAACGTGCCAAAAGGAGGCTGGCCTCACTTCCGGCCAAACCTCCTCCGATGACACGAACATATGATTTATCGATGTTCATCGCCATATCTATTTTTATTCCTCTTCTTTTTTAGCTTTCTTTGTCTTTTGAATATATCTACAACTTGGATAATTTGAGCAAGCTATAAACTCACCAAATCTTCCATGCTTAGAGATCAATTTACCTTTGTGACACTTAGGACATTCGGGTGCATCTTCAGGAATAACAACTTGTTTTTTAGCTTTTTCTTCCTGACCTTCTATATATTTACACTTGGGATATGAAGAACAACCAATGAATTCTTTTCCTCCATAACCTTTACGTTTTACCAAAGGAGAGCCACATTTAGGGCAAATCTTTCCTTCGACAATCTCAGGTTTTTCCTTTTGAATAAACTTACATGTAGGATAATTTGAGCAAGCGACAAATTGGCCATACCTTCCTTTTCTAATAACTAAATCCGCTCCACAGTTAGGGCATTTCTCGCCTGTCTTAACATCAGGAAGCTTCTCCATATCTTTTTCAGCTTTATCCATACAAGTGGAGAAGTCAGAGTAGAATGAAGTCAACAAATCATGTCTAGATGAATTTCCTTCACTGATAGCATCAAGTTTGTCTTCCATTTCAGCTGTATATTTAGCATCCATAAATTGAGGGAAGAAATCTTCAAGCTTCTTGACTGTCAACTCCCCTTGCTCAGTAGGAGAAAGAACACCCTTTTCAACTGTGACATATCCTCTTTCTTCCAAGGTTGAAATCGTAGAAGAATAAGTAGAAGGTCTTCCAATTCCTTTCTCTTCCATCAATTTAACAATTTTAGCTTCGGTGTATCTAGCTGGAGCCTTGGTAAAGTGTTGAGTCTTAGAAATCTTATTACAAGCTATAGTATCTCCTTCCTTCAAACTAGAGAAATCTATGGCTTTAGCGGTCTTACTCTCATATTGTCCATAAACCTTTGAATAACCTTCAAACTGTGTAGTAACTGAATCCGTCGAGAAAATATATCCGTTTCCATTCAATTTCAAAGTGACTAGATTTTCAATTCTTGGAGCCATTAAAGAAGCTATTGCTCTGTTATAAATCAAAGAATAAACATTATATTCATCCTTAGATAAATATGGTTTAACTCTCTCAGGTGTCATATTTACATCAGTAGGACGAATGGCTTCATGAGCATCTTGAACCATTTCGGATTTTTTTGATGTTACATGAGCATGCCCGACAAATGAAGCACCATATTTTTCTTTGATGAATCCTTCGCCTGCAGCTATGAATTCAGGTGCCAAACGATTGGCATCAGTACGCATATAAGTGATTAAACCTACAGCATTTCCTTCGATTTCCTTACCTTCGTAAAGATGCTGAGCAATCAATTGAGTCTTCTTTGTAGAATAACGGAATTGGTTAAACGACTCTTGTTGCATAGTTGAGGTTGTGAATGCAGGCTTAGGCTCTCTACTTCTAGAAGATTCTACAATAGAATTAATGATGAAGTCTTTAGGTAAAGCAGCTTCTATAGCATCGGCTTGCTCTTGATTTGTAATCTTGACAGGCTTGTCTTGATAAGAACTCAAATTAGCTTCTATGTTCTTAGGTCCAAAAGAACCTGCAATCTCCCAGTACTCTTCCGGTTTGAAGTTTCTAATTTCGTTCTCTCTATCGACGATAAATCTAAGAGTTACAGATTGAACTCTTCCAGCTGAACGAGATTTAATCTTCTTATGAAGAAGATAGGAAAGACGAAATCCCATAATTCTATCAATAATACGTCTTGTCTCTTGTGATTCGACCAAGCTCATATTTATCAATCCAGGATTTTGGCTAGCTAATTTTATAGCGTTTTTTGTGATTTCGTGGAACTGCCAACGAGGTGTGGATTCCACAGGAAGTTTGAATTCATTTGCTAAATGCCAAGCTATAGCTTCTCCTTCGCGGTCAGGGTCGGTTGCCAATATGACTTCATCTGACTTGCTAATAGCTTTTTTCAATTCTTTGACTACTTCTACCTTATCTGGTTGAACTACATAAGTTGGCTTGAAATCATTCTTTATGTCTACTCCTAAACCACCAGGACCGGTGGTGGCAAGATCTGAAATATGACCGACACAAGCCATAACTTTATAGTCAGGTCCTAAAAATTTACCTATAGTTTTTGATTTTGTTGGAGACTCAACAATTACTAGTTTCATAAGTTATCCCCCTAAAAAGCCTACCTATTATTTAAATCTAAGCCCCTTTAGTCAAGAGGTAATTTTTCATATATCATCCTTAATACCTATAAGGTATTAGAAATTTTTATTAAATTTCATTTACCAACAAATCTGCTATATCTTGTCCACAAAGGACAGGATTTGCTCCATCTCTTATCAACTTATTAGTCAATTGTTTTTCTGCTCTTATATCTCTAGGGACAGCCATTATCGTTTTTCCTTGATCTATTCCATAACCGACAGAAATGGAAGTTCCACTTCTTTCATCACCTTCTATGACTAATATCGCATCACATATCCCGCTAATCAATCTATTACGCATCGGAAAATGTTTACTCTCTGGAGGTTCTAAGCAAGGGTATTCGCTCAAAAGTAATCCATTATTCGTTTTACAATAGTCATAGATATCTTTTGATGACAAAGGATAAACTGATTCAATTCCAGCACCTGATACACCAATGACTTTTCCACCTTTATTCATCGCTTGTCTCATCGCAATACTATCTATTCCCATAGCACAGCCTGATACTATAACGATATCAGGCATTATATCCAACAATTCATTTATGAGTTTTTTGCAGATATAATCTCCATATTGACTTACTTTTCTAGACCCTATCACTGCTAAAATCTTTGGACTTGATAATAGTTTCTTATTTCCATGTGTATATACACAAAGAGGTGGATTAACAATATGATTCCATTTGTCGGGATAGTCCTGATCCTTGAACAGTATTAAATCTCCTTTAACCTTACTGTAGCATTTATATATTTCTTCAGGATTAACCTCTTTTTTATCTTTCATCTCTTTCAATATTCCAGACCAATCTCCTTTTTCTCTCATCGATAAAGCTAACAAAAATTCATTACGCATTAAAAATCTCCTCTCGTAAAAAATGAGAAGGAGATTGTCGTTTTCATAAGTGAATTCTAAATTTATTGATGATAGCCTTTCTTTTCCAAAGCTAATTGAACTGGTTTATAACTTTCTCTATAGAGTCCTTTTATAACACCGTTAGACATCAGCACTTCCATATGAGCTTTGGTAGGATAACCTTTATGTTTCTTAAAAAGATATTCTGGATATTGTTTATCCAATTCTTCCATATAATGATCTCTAGTTACTTTAGCCAAGATTGAAGCAGCTGCAACACATTGAGAAGTAGCATCTCCTTTAGGAATAGCTAAAACTGGAATATCGGTATGAAGTTTCATATAGTCTGTAACTATATAATCGACATTCAATTGTTTTTTTATATCTTCTAGACATAATTCCATTCCTAATCTAGAAGCTTCCAAAATATTAATCTCATCTATTTTTTCTGGACTTATAAGTTGAACGCTATATGCCAAAGCTACTCTTTTTATCTCTTCAAACGCTTTTTCTCTTTCTTTGGGAGTAAGCTTTTTTGAATCATCTATAAAAGGAAAATAATAATCTCTGGGTAGGACACATCCACCACATGCTACAGGTCCACAAAGTGGACCTCTTCCAGCTTCGTCAAATCCAGCTATATTAACCACATTGTTTTTAATTCTTATATCTTCATCAAATTGTTCTAAAGAATGTCTATCCTTGTTCATCTAAAGTGATTCCCCCTAGCTTCCCGTCCTTGAATTCCTGAAGCAAGCAATGAAGTGCTCTATCTATATCAGGTCTATCCTTAGATAGAATAAATCCTCTTTTGTTAGCTAAATCTATCAAAGCTTGTGTGGAATTAAGTGATTGAGGTATTCCATAACGTTTTTCAAATGCATCAGGATAAAGCTTTGAGAGCATCTCCAATAATTTTTTAGCCAAATAATCATGAGGCAAAATATCGTCTTTCACAGAACCTAACAAGGCTAGTTTTATCATACTGTCCCTATCGTGAACATTCGGCTCTAGAATTCCCGGAGTATCATAGAGCCAAATCCTTGGTGTTGCCCTAAACATAGTTGTCTTCCTAGTCTTACCAGGGACATTCTCAGTTGCTGCTCTATTCTTTCCGCCTAAAACATTGATTGTCGTGCTCTTTCCGACATTTGGAATTCCTAAAACCAAACACTTAACTGGGGGAAGTGGAAGATTGAGTTTGATAAATTTATTATCTCTTGAAGTTCTAATTCTACCCAATTCATTTTTTACCCTACTAGCTTCCTTGGGGTTCTTCAAATTGGCATCAAATGCTAAATAGCCTTTATTATTGAAATATTCAATAAATTCTTTAGTTTTAATCGGATCTGCTAGATCTCTTTTACTCAATAGTATGACTTTGGGCTTATCACCGATTATTTTTTCTAGCCCATATGGAAAAGATGCTAAAGGAGCTCTGCTATCCAAGATTAAAATAGCTGCATCTGCATTATGAACTGTATCCTTAATTTGATACAGAGCTTTGTTCATATGACCAGGAAAATAATTAATGGCAGGTTCTTTTTCTATAGGTTCCATAAAATCTTTATTTTATCTTTACAATTATAATTGCATTATTCATTGTTAATACGCTAAAACCAAACAAACATTTTTAATATTGCTTTAAAATGTTATTAATACGCTGAGAAAAGCTGAAAGAAAAGGAGCAAAGATTATGGAAGAAGAGAAAGTTAGAATTCAAGATGACTTGTATGAAGCTGTTAACGGCGAATGGATTGCCAAAGCTGAAATTCCTGCTGATCGCACATCAGTAGGTGGATTTGCTGACCTCGACATCGGTGTCGAAAAGACCTTGATGAATGATTTTAAAGAGATGGCTAACGGAACTAAGAAGATTCCTAACCATTACATTCGTTCTGCTATCGATTTGTACAAAGTCGCATTAGACTTTGATAGAAGAGATAAAGAAGGATTAGAGCCAGTTCAAAAAGATCTCGATAAAATATTGGCTTTGAAAGATATAAACGATTTAAATGAGCATTCCGCTGAGTTATTCAAGGATGACATATTACTTCCTTTCAACATGGGTGTCGAAGCCGATATGAAGAACACTAAGAAGCACTCCATCTTGATCACTGGTCCTTCTACAATTTTGCCCGACACAACCTACTATGCCGATGACAACCCACAAGGTCCTCAGCTCATCGGCATGTGGTCTACTATGGTCAAACAAATTTTAGCAAAGACAAATTTATCAGAAGAAGATCAAGCTAAGTTCTTAGATGATACTTTGGCTTACGATAAATTAATTGCTGCTAGAGTAAAGAGCCAAGAGGAATGGGCCGACTATCCTGCAATGTACAATCCCATGCTCGCAACTGTCGTCGCCAAGAAGACCGGAGCATTTGCATTTAAAAAGTTCTTATTTGGTGTCTTTGGATTCAATCCTCAAACAGTCATCGTCGCCGATCCTCGTTTCTTCAATGAATTTGCAGGATTATTCAACGAAAATACATTTGAATTGTTCAAGCATTGGGCTTATGTAAATACATTATTATCTGCCACCAGCTACCTTTCTGATGAATTGAGAATTCTCGGTGGAAGCTATGGCCGTGCATTGTCCGGACAAAAAGAGGCTTCTTCAAAAGAAAAAGCAGCATATCGTTTAGCTTCAGATAAGATCTTCTCCGAACCCGTAGGAATCTACTACGGACGTACTTATTTTGGAAGAAAAGCTAAGAAAGATACAATTTCAATTGTTAAGGAAGTAATCGCAACTTATAAGAAACGCTTAGCCACTAACACCATTCTTTCCCCAGCCACAAGAGAAAGAGCAATCTTGAAGTTATCTAAGATCGTCATCAAGATGGGTTATCCCGATAAGCCTGGAAAGATCTACGACAAGTTTATCGTAGATACTTCTAAGTCCTTATACGACATTCTTAAAGATATATCTAAAGCTAAAATCGCCTATAACATTCAAGACATCGAAAGACCTGTCGATAGAAATGAATGGCCTATGCCTGGACATATGGTCAACGCCTGCTACAACCCTTATGTCAACGATATAACATTCCCTGCAGCAATTCTCCAAGCTCCTTTCTATTCATTGAATCAAACCAAGGCTCAAAACTTAGGTGGAATAGGAACTGTAATAGGCCATGAAATCTCTCACGCATTCGACAACAATGGTGCTCAATGCGATGAAAGAGGAAACCTTAACAACTGGTGGACCGAAGAAGATTTCAAGAAGTTCAAAGAATTGACCCAAAAGATGATTGAAGAATTCGATGGAATTGAAATGGAAGGTGGAAAGGTCAATGGAAAGTTGATCGTATCTGAAAACATTGCTGATAACGGTGGTGTCGGATGCGCACTCGAAATCGAATCTCATGAAGAGCATCCAGATTATCAATCATTCTTCAAACAATTTGGTAGAATTTGGGGATCTAAGATGCGTCCCGAATATGAGAAGCTCTTGCTTTCTATCGATGTTCACGCACCTCATAAGCTCCGTGCAAACATTCAGCCTAGAAACTTTGCTGAATGGTACGAGGCCTTCGATGTCAAGCCTACCGACAAGATGTATATCGAACCTAGCAAGCGTATAACCATTTGGTAATTTAGTCGATTGAGTAAAACAAGTAGAGGGATTCCTCTACTTTTTTGTTTATCTATAATCTTACAGAATGTACTAAAGCATCATACTTTCCTATTAGAAAGCAATTCATCTAATTGATTATACTCTCCGTTTTTCATTAAAAGATTGATCATTGATATGGAAGTCTTTGGTTGATAAAACAAACTTTAAAGACGTAAAAGTAATATCTACATAAGAAGCAGGTCTTCTAGTAGTGAAATCTTAGACGACTCGAATCTTTCCTTGTATCTCGTTTCAATTTCCTTTTTTTACAGAAAAATAGTACAATCAAATCATTATGAACAAAATAGAGACCATTACTAAGAAAGTAAGCAAGGAGATAATAAGTTGTATCGTCCTTATAGGATGTATCTTTGCTATAAGTTATGTTTTCTTTAACAATGGAATGCCAAATGGTGATGACATACATTTCCATCTATCTGAAATTTATGACGTTTACAATGCCACAATCAATGGTTTGAACCCATTCGGTCCAAATACGATAGCAATGGGAAACGTAGCATACAATGCACATATGTTCTATGCTCCTTTACCGCATTTATTTGCTGGCGAATTGATGTACTTATTTCACAACATAGGAATGACAGCTGTAGTAGCTATGAAAACTACAGATATCATATTCATTGCAATCAGTGGTTTTTATTCTTATGCATTAGGTAAAAGAATGACTAAGAGCAATATAGGCGGGCTCATTTTAGGAATAGCCTATACCTTCCATCCATATCGAATCTTTTGCATGATATGTAGGTGTGCATTCTCTGAATCGATTGCGATATCGTTGATACCTGTAATATTCTATGGTGTCTATAGTCTATTAAACGAAAAAGAAATAAGAATTTGGCACTATATATCCACTATAGTAGGTGTTACTGGAATCGTTCTTTCTCATCCTTTCACAGCATTAGTGACTTGCTTATTTGCAATACTTTATATGTTGTTCAACATAAAGAAACTTTATTTCTTTATTAAAGATTGGAAAAAAGATATTTATGCATGCATATCTATAGTTTTAATAGTCTTATTCGTACTTCCTTATTTGCTTCCTATGTTAGAAGCTACCAAAAGTGACTTATACATAGTCTGCGATGATGAAGTAATGTGGACAAACTTAAAACATATTCAAGATAGCATAGCCTCAACAAATTCATTCAGTGGACTTCTTCACTTGGATTGGATCTCAAGTCAACTATATTACAACCTATGGAATCCATTAGAAACTGCTGATTCATACGAATATTCAATAGCATTCTATCTATTTGCAATAGGATTAGTTATCACAGCTGACGAGCTATTAGATTTAACATTCTTAAATAAGAAATCAACACTATTGATTGAATTTTTTGTATTAGTTTTAGTTTCAAATCTTGTCTACCAGCCTTTTGAAATGTGTATTGCTATGTTTGTTTTCTATGTCACCTTTGCTTACTACAAAGTCACAGGCGGAAGAAGAAATTTAATTGTGGATGATGAAACAAAGCCAATCAAATTATTTAAAGATATTGATTTGTATTATGCCATCATATCGATAGTATTATTAGGATTGCTTCTCTATGTTCCAGAAGTATGGTCAATCCTTCCATCGATTATGTACAATGCACAGTTTGCTTGGCGCGTATGGTCATTATTCTATTTCATGTGTTTCTTCTTAGTTGGTGTATTGCGGTTACCAGATTAACGCCGGCACCCGAAAC
>UMIM01035590.1_pt1 | contig 12966 bp, 8 predicted proteins | sample 1965831 | NCBI WGS metagenome assembly UMIM01 (sample SAMEA4836125, study PRJEB28245) | human gut metagenome | biome: gut microbiome; material: fecal sample | place: Denmark | collected 2008 | reverse complement strand
TCCAGATCCTTGTGAGCGATCTCGTCGATGCGGGCGTACAGCTCGTCGGTGTACTCCGGGAAGAGCTGGAATTCCTTGGTCTCCTTGGCGGCGATCTTCTTGAGCTCGTCCTGAGCCTCGCAAATCACCTTGATGAACGGCTTGGCGGCCTCAAGACCACCGGCAACGACTTCCTCATCGGGCTTGGTCTGACCCTCGTCGTAGATGAGGTGCCAGGCGTTCTTGCCGGCACCGGCCTCGATCATGGCGATGGCAACATCACCGTTCTCGATCACGCGGCCAGCGACCACAATCTCGAACACGGCGCGCTCACGCTCGCTCCAACGCGGGAAGGCAACCCACTGGCCATCAATCAGCGCCAGACGCACACCGGAGACCGGGCCTTCGAACGGCAGACCGGAAATCATGGTGGAAGCGGAAGCGGCGTTCAGGGCGATGACATCGTAAGCGTCATCAGGGTTCACGGCGAGCACGGTCTCGACGACCTGCACTTCGTTGCGCAGGGTGTGCGGGAACAGCGGGCGCAGCGGGCGGTCGATGATGCGGCAGGCGAGGATGGCCTCGGAGCTCGGGCGGCCTTCACGGCGGAAGAACGAGCCCGGAATCTTGCCGGCAGCGTACATCTTCTCTTCAACATCAACGGTCAGCGGGAAGAAGTCGTAGTTCTCCTTCGGGCTGGAACCGGCGGTGGTGGTGGACAGAATCATGGAATCGTCGTCGAGGTAGGCGGCCACAGCGCCATCGGCCTGCTGGGCGAGGCGGCCGGTCTCGAAGCGCAGCGTGCGCTTGCCAAACGATCCATTGTCGATTACGGCCTCAACGGCCTTGATTTCGGGACCCTCCATAGGGTTCCTCCTTCTTTAATTTTCTAATTATTCCTACATACTGTGCTGCGGTTCGGCGACTCGCTTGAACCGCAACTGTCCTCTTCAGCGGACGTCACATACCTTGTTTCGACTGACCCCTTGGCCGTCGTTCCTCGTGTCAACCCCTTCATTCGGGTTCTCCTGTCGGCCTTACCTGCTGGCCTATCCTCTAACCCTCTTGCCGTTGTTGCCGTTGGCTGGCGATATGTAAAACGCCCGAGCACCATCCTAGGTACTCGGGCGGAAGTCTTCAATTATCGACGCAGACCCAGACGCTCGATGAGGGAACGGTAACGGTTGATGTCAACGCGCTTGAGGTAGTCAAGCAGGCGACGACGGTCACCGATCATCAGCTGCATACCACGACGGGAGTGGTGGTCGTGCTTGTGCTCCTTGAGGTGCTCGGTCAGATCAGCGATACGCTTGCTCAGCAGAGCAACCTGGACCTCCGGAGAGCCGGTGTCACCTTCATGGGTCGCGTACTTAGCGATGATTTCCTGCTTTTCTTCAGCCGTCAGTGCCACGGCATCCTCCTTATATTGCTGCGCGGTGCTACCGGCCCGATGCCGGCGCGCTCTCTATCCGCGGGCGAAATACGCCAAGGGTCAATTATACAGGAGCACCAGACACCACGAATCAGACCAACGTCAGCAGGCCGCCAAACATCACAACAAGCAAAGCAATCGTCTCAATCACAAAAAAAAGATAAACGACGCCCAACTGCGCGTCAGCACATTCAACGGCGACTCTTTTTTAATCGTCACCAACAATCCCACCCACAGCACCGCGAAAACGGCAACGCCAATACCAACTGAAATAATGCCAAGATTCGCCGCATTCGCCAATGCCGACGACTCTCCGTACACCACATATGTCGCATACCAAAAATCAATTTTCAGAATGCGCAGGCCGGCAATGAGTTGCTCCGCCGCCAAGCCAATCACAAAAACCGCGCCCCACAAGCGCCGATGGGCGTCAACAACCAGCAGACCAAGGCCGGAAACGGCAATCAGCGTCACCGTCCAGGCAACAAACGCGGCGCCGCGCAGCTCAAGCGCGCTCAAATTATCAAGCAGCCACTGCGTATCGTTCACCGCAATCGCACGCCCCCACCAATACGGCACCACAATGGCCGCAATCACCAGCAGCGCATAAGCCAGCCACAATGCAGGATGCGAGCGCTTACGCTCAATATCGGCCAGCGACAGCGTCGATTCGGGAATGGACGCCACCGGATGCTTGGAAACATCGTTATGTTTGGAAACATCGTTGGGCATGGGCGAAACACCATCGGACCGCGTATCGATTTCAGCCTGCACCTCACCGCTCGCCTGCTGGTCGACCGGCTGTTTCTCCACGCTGGAATTCACCGCCATCTACGTTTACCTCGCGTTCGTTGTTCGACGCCACACCTGTCTGCACAATGCGTCGTCTCATGCCGCGACGCCCATGCTAGGACGGTATTGTATCGTGAGTGCGCCATACGATAATGACATGGCGCCGGACATAACGCCGCAATACCTGATTTTCGCTAATCGCAACCATGCTTCGGCGGACGACATAAGCCATACATATGTTCATAAGGGCGAACCATATCCGAATTACTCACTCCGCTAACATCACCACATAACGGCAACATAGATACACAGCCATACTTGATATCAGGAGAACGCCGTCGATTCGAAATGAAAACTGCCAGCCGCCCACACACCAGCTCCTTTGTTTCCAAAATCGCACATTCTACGCCGATGTCATGCTCCACCATGTCTCACGCCGCGGTCTCAACATAACAGGATGGGTTGTACGAATCCACGTTGCCGAGCATTCGCACAACCCACCATTGCGACACATCACTGATTCCGCACATTCAATCGCTGCAACCAACAGGCTGCGGCGATATTTCAGCGCGAAGAGCGGCGTATCCGAATGACACTGATGCCAGCCAGCATCAGGGCAATTGCAGACAGCACCATCGGTGTTACGGACGAACCAGTTGATGACAGTTCAGATGAATTATCATCAGCAGTAGAAGACTGTTGCTGGCCGCCATCACCGGTCTGATCGCCGTTACCCGACTGGTTACCGTCACCGGTCTGATCACCACCACCAGGATTTCCGCCATCACCAGACTGACGGTCAACCGCCAATTGCGCGAGCTGCAAACTCAGTGCACGCTGCGGGGCATCCACCTCATTTTGCGTGGAAGGATCGGATGCCAACGCCTGCTTTGCCTTATCAAGTAGCGTGAGCATCTTATCCCACTCATCCATAGGATATTCCGCAGACTGCAGAGAGTCAGCCTGATCAATGGCCGAACGCAGCTTAGACGTATCCACAGCTTTGCCGTCAGAAGTCAACACGTCGCTCAAGTCATAGTAATCAAAATCGACATAACCACCCGTATTCTCCTTGGCGTAATTGAACAAGCCGATTCGATACCCCTTAAAGTGCGACAAGCTCCAATCGTAAGTCAGCGGCCCCTGCTCGTCGCCAAGCTTGGACCATTGCTTACCGTCCAGACTGTACCAATACTGAATCGTCAACTTACCACTCGCATTATCCAGTGTGTTGTCCGACTTGATCCACACATTGGTCGCATCATCTGGCAATGTCACTGTGCCGCCCGATACAAAGGCCTCTTCAGCGTCACGATCAATCGTATCGTCAACGATATTACCGTCCGCGTCCTTCACGCCATTGTCGTAGACACGCTTGACCACGCCCAACGTTCGCTGTCCATTTTCTTGACGCACAGCGGCATAGGCAAAACTACGGGTATATGTAGCGAGGCCTGCGGTGTCTCCATCCTTCATATGACTGACATCCATGTGGGTTTCCACAGACATGGATCCGCCAAAGGTACGCTGCGACAAAACGTTACGGGCGGTTTCAAAATATGTCAGGTCGCCATAAGTGCCTTTCATATATTTGGCCGTGACGGAAACCTTGTGCCCATTGGTCAAACGCAACCAGCCTTCACGATCAGTGAGAGACCAATATCGGTTATCTGGATTATGTCCCCATTCCCATACCAAATCAAGATTCGAACCATTGGGTTGGTATTCTTCGGCGACCGGATATTCCTTCTCATCAGCAAGACCGATCAGGGAAATATCGTCGATGACGTAATCCATGCACGTGCCTTCCGCACCCCACGCGGTTTCGACAATGAGTTTGGAACCTTCCACATTAGCGTCGGATGGGATGGAGAACTCACCTGTGATAGTAGTCGTCTCCCCACGTTTCACTGTTCCTGTGGCCACACGATTAATTGTGCCGTCTGCATATTGAATCGCCACATAAAACAGGTGGGAAGTCACAGCCGATGAATCGACGCCGTCCATCTCATGGTCGTATCGAATCGTTGCACTGGCACGATATGTCACGCCCTGCTGCAATTTTCCATCCATAGATTGACCCGGGCCAGCGCCATTGTATTCGCCACGATTCGTCACAGCAAGACTCGTGGTTCCAGAAAGAGAACCATCCGTAATCGCGGTAAGCGTACCATTCCACTGAGGGGTCCACGATTCAGTCCCGTTTTCGAAATCGCCATTGTCCACCAGCTCGATTCCAATCAGAGAATCGTCAACCTGAGGAGGCTCCTCCAGAGTCCACCAATCCTGATCCTGATAAGACTGATGAGGCGCGTCATTATCAAAATCGTCCGAATTGACCAGGGAACGCTGGCGAACCAGATTCTCCAAATCAGCAGGCAAATCAATCAGTTTGTCGTAGGTGTCCGACGCGCTTACCTGATTATTGTCCCCAAACACAGGCCATCCGTCATCACCCCACGTTGCAGGAATCAAACCGGGAATACGTCCGGTCGGATATGTGTCTCGGAAGAAGAATCCATGCCAAGACGTCGTGCCATCACCGTTGTCGACTTCAACAAGGCTACCTTGTGCGAAAGCACCTAGATAATACTTTTTGGCTTCGTATTTGGAGCCATCAAGCAAATCAGTGGTGCGCAGCAGCATCACCGTACGACCGTCTTTGCCCCAGTAAATCGTTGGAGTATAGAAATAATCACCGATTTTGAAAGTCTGAGATCCTTCAAATCCGGTAGGAGTCTCACCAAGATCATCAGTGAACTGTTCGGCAGAGATGATATTCTCATGGCTCTCCACCACCGTGGTTAAATCATCGGACAGCCTATATTGGTTGACGCCGGAGATAATCCAAGGACTCCCTTGCTCATCAAAATACAATGACGGATCATGGAATCCCCGATTAAGGGCAATCTTCGTCCAAGGACCATTCTCAATATCATCGGTGTAGTAGATATAAGCGCCATTAAGGTTGTTCGTATTGAATAACACGTAGAAGCGGCCATTGTGATAGCGCAGCGACGGAGCCCACTCGCCTTCGCCATACGAGCTAGCTCCATTGCGCAAGGATGAAGCATCGCTCATAGAAATGCGATCATACACGTACGTGACTATCCACCAATTGACCAGATCATAGGATTTCATAATTGGAGATCCGGGACTGAGCTCCATAGTGGTACTCACCATGTAATACACATCACGACCGTCTTTGTTATTCGGATCGTCCTTCGACACACGAATAACACTGATATCCGGAACATCCGTGTTCAACATGGGAATGGAATACGTGCCATCACCGCTATCAGTCGTGGTGTAACTGCCATCCGATGGCGTTGAAGATGGCGTTGAATCATCCGCAAAGACCGGCATTGGCGCCAAAATCAACCCACAAGTCGACAACACCGCGATAGCACTAGCCGAAATTTTTTGTCGTAAATAATTCATAAGTCTTTTAACCTTTCATGATAAGCACTCAACATCGAGTGCGTATTCCAATAGCATGCCCGCACAAATCAGCAATGAATGACGATAAGACATTCCCGCATATGGATAAGTGATGGACATTACCACTGCCAAAACTTACGCTTGAACAAGTACCAGTTCTAGGTTTCATGTGCGGTCATCCCGAGGCTGCCGCTACGGGATGACCGCATTACCAAGAGGTAACTAGCGCATCTCGCGACGCACTCGCGCTACGATCACACCAGTGAGAGCCAAGCAAGCGACAATCACAGCACCAGGCAAGACAGAGGAACCGGTTTGTGCCAAATCCACGCCATCGTCATTGGAGCCGTCGGCATTGCCATCAGTGGAATCATCAGCCAGCTTCAGACCGGCACGTGCACTATTCAATGCAGCAAGCGCATCTTGAACCTGCTGTTCAGTAGCGGATTCATCCTGCAATACCGCCTGAGCCTTCTGCAATGCGTCAGCAAACACCTTCCAGCTCTCTTCCGTGTAATCGGAAGCGTTCAGGCTGGAATTCTCATTCACTGCGCTCTGCAAATCAGACTTGTCCACCGGAGTCGAAGGAGTTTCATCCTGCGACTCCGTGAAAGTGTACGTAGTGATGTCGTACAGCTCATCCTGAGCATTCGCACCACCATCGGATTTGAAGGAGAACACCACATGATGCACCCCTGTCACACCCTCAAGGGTGGTCGTGTAATCGGCGTACTCGGATCCATCACCGGCAGGAATCGAAATAGAAGCCACAGGTTCGGAATCCGGATCATCAAGACGAATCTCAAGGATGCCTCCGGCTTTGCCAGCTGCAGTCACAGTCAGCGAAGAGGCGCCGTTATTCCCGAAATCGACATTCGCCAAAGACGTCCACTCACCATTATTAATATTGCTGAGCTTCTGACCTTCGGAATTGTCTGTAGTCATATCGACCACGCGCACACCAGAAGTCAGGTCATATGCGTTCTGAATGCCGGAATCCCATGCAATGGTGGAAGCTGGAATGCCTCCATCTTGATACGCGTCCAGATTCTTCACCGAAGAGAGACCCTCATATGTCATTGCAATATCGGCAATGGAACCATCCTCGTTAACCGTAATCGGATCGAGATGAGTATTTCGGTAGCCATGCGCCGCGTCAAGATTACCGCCGTTCATCAATTCCTTTGCCACCGTTTGCGCATGGTAGGTCATATACCACTGGTCGCCAAGTTGAACCATCGCGTGATGATTGTTGCCGCCAACACCGAAATACGTGCTCGGATTCTTCAGAATCTCACCCTGATAAGTGAACGGCCCCATCGGGTTGTCTGAAGTCATATACGCGATATTGCCGTAACCGACCGTGTTACCATCAATTACGTTGTCATGGCTGAAATTAGTGCAATACGAGTAGTAATAAGTACCACCTATCTTGGCAATCCCGGAGTCCTCAAACATGGCAAGTGCGTCTATGACCTGAGCCTCACCTTCGGTATGCAGCATGTCATCGGACAGTTTAATAACGCGAGCCGTGTTCGGATGTTCTTCCTCGCCTGTCGGAACACCACCTCCGTAATACAGGTAGCCCTGCCCGTCATCATCCACGAACACCGCGGGATCAAACAGCCAGACCACACCAGCGGATTCAGGAGTACCGCCCTTAATCAACAGCTCACCGGTTTCGTCCTTCCACGGACCAACAGGAGAATCCGAGGTCAGCACACCGATACCGCTGCCGCCATTGGCGAAATACAGGAAGAACTTCTCTTTACCGTTGATGGTCTTATGAGCGACGGCAGGAGCCCAGGAATTGCTGGCCCAGGTGGCCCCCCCCTGTTCTCCAGCCACACGAATGTAACCCTCATTACGCCAATTGACCATGTCATCACTGGACAGAACATTGATGGTCTTTACTTGAGCGAACGAATTGTCCTTGATCTGCCCAGTACTGTCATATTCATAGTCATAATTCAACGAGCCATCAGCATTCACAGAAGTGCCATCACCCGTAGTGTAGATATATACGCGTCCGTTGTATTCCATAGCCCACGGATCGGCGCCATACCAATAATCGATAATCGGGTTTGAATAGTCGCCGAAAGCCTTGGCTGCCGTTGCCGTACCCGTAGTCGGCGGCACGAATGAGGAACCAGAATCCGAACCGGTTACGGAAATGTCGTCGACAATGAAGTCGGCATTGCTCGTGCCATACTTGTTTTCAATCACCAGCGAGGGACTGGTGAAATCACCACTACCACCTAACGTTCCAGTACCTGAAATTTGTGTCCACTCACCCGCTTTCGCCGTTCCGGTCGCAATCTGGTCACATCCGGAACCATTACCCGAACAAACAGTGATATTGAATTCACCGTCTTCCGTGGCCTTGACCCACATACTTCCGGTATATGTCTGTCCTTTTTCCACCTTGCCATCAAGAGACTGGATTGCACCAGCATCAGAGGATGTACGATCAGTAACGCTCAAGGCGCCACTGCCACCATGCACATCATCCGCAGTGACGGCAATGGACGATGCGGAGCTATTCCACACCGTTCCAGACTTCCAACCATTAAGATCGTCTTCGAATCCGCCGTTGACGACCAATTCGACGGGTTCATCGGCCGACGCCGCAGTCACTCCGATAGTCGCTGGAAATACAGCCCCCATGCAACACAGCACGGATGCAGCCGCAGCAGCAACCACACGACCGGTTTTCCTTGTTTGCAATATGTGAATGTTATAAACCATTCAGTTCCCTTTCCTGAATGATGGAGGGCGACTCCCCCCCCCATCATTTTTTCTTCGCCGCACAATCGAATCCCACGTTGGTTACGACCACATCGCGGCTCATTGCAAAGCCATGCCAGAGGAACGTCCCTCAAGGGCAGCCATGCAACGGCCATTATATAAATGAGCGCATTTCACTCGCGATCGTCCTTGATAACAAATTGATAACGATATGCACAATGAAAATAAGTTCACATAAACGCAACGCAACACATCAAATATGACAGTTTCATATGCCAATTACACACTTTGCATAACATATTTCAACAAAGAATGGAGACGTACAAGCGAACTCATCTGATGCCACCACTCATCGCCTATAAAGCTGGCGTGTCGCGCCACAATAACATCACAGCCGATAAAACGACACCCCGAAGTTGAGACTCATTCAACAATGCGGCCAGCTTAGACACACAACCAACGCTTCGCTTCATAGCACCGAACATTGATTCCAGCACAGTCACGACCATCTTCTTTGAAGGCAATCGTGTTTACGCCCCGGGTTCTAAATAGAAGTGCAACACCTTGTCTAGGGTTGGAAGTGTTCGAAGTTTCTAACTTAAGAAGGTGTTGCACTCATGGGTCAACAGTATTCGCACCTGTCGTCCGAGGAGAGGATCCTGATCGAGAAGCTGCATTGCGAACAGCATCTGAGCGTCCGGAAGATCGCGGAGGAAATCGGTCGGGACAAGTCCACGGTGTGTTTTGTCAAGTTGGGGTCTGCGTTTTGTGCAGTGTTTTTCCGCAGTGTAGGCAGCGGGTTTTCCGCAGGGTGTGCGGTATCGGCCGCTGCCTGTCTGCGTTGTGTTGGTTATTTGGTCATGAGGGCGTGTTCGCTTCGGTAGGAGCGGCCCTCGAATCTGATGAGCCGTCCGTGGTGGACGGTGCGGTCGATGAGGGCGGCGGCCATGTTCTTGTCGCCGAGCACGCGTCCCCATCCGCTGAATTCGATGTTGGTGGTGTAGATGATGCTCCTTGTCTCGTAGGAATCGGAAATGATCTGGAAGAGGAGCCTGCTGCCCTCCTCGTCTATGGGCAGGTAGCCGAACTCGTCGATGATGAGAAGTCGGGCCTTGCCGATGCTCGCGAGTTCCCGGTCGAGCCGGTTCTCCTGCTGGGCGCGGCGCAGACGCATGAGCAGTCCGGTCGCGGTGAAGAAGCGCACCGGGACGCCCCGCTCGCAGGCGAGCCGTCCGATCGCGATGGCCAGGTGGCTCTTGCCGGTGCCGACGGGCCCGTAGAGCACGAGGTCCTCGCATCCGGCGACGAAGTCGAGGTTCTCGAGCTGCGCGCGCCCCCAGTCGGCGGGCATCTTCAGGTTGGTCCAGTCATAGCCGTCGAGGGTCTTGTCGGCGGGGAAGCCGGCCTGTTTGAGCAGGCGCAGGCGTTTGGATCGCTCGCGCGAGTCGAGTTCGGCCGTGAACCATCGTTCGATGAAGTCGAGCTGGTTGGGCGTGGCCTCGGCGAGCGTGCCCGCGAGCACGCTGCGTGTCAGGGTCAGGCTGCGGCTCATCTTCAGGATCCTCTCGCTCTTCTCGGTCGTGGACGCGCGACGGCGGCGGGTCTCCGGGATCACCGGATCGGGTCTGACTGTATTTCGTCAAGTCGGTGTTTCGTGTTTAGTCATGTATTTTTTTCGGGTTTAGGCAGTTGCATGCATTTTCCTTATTTTTCCGGTTGCGCGGAGGTGTTCCTGCCGAACATGAGGGCCTCACTGACGCGGCGGCTCTGGCCGGTGAACTCGAGGAGCCGCCCGTGGTGCACGATGCGGTCGATGATCGCTGCGGCGAGTTTGTCGTCCGCGAAGACCGTGCCCCATTTACTGAACTCGATGTTCGTGGTGAATATGATGCTCCGTCTTTCGTAGCTGCCCGCGATGATCTGGTAGAGCAGGCGCGCCCCGTCGATGTCGAAGGGTACGTAGCCGAACTCGTCCAGTATGATCAGGTCGGCACGGCCGATGTCCCGGAGCATCGTCTCGAGCGTGCCGTCGCGTTTGGCCTTGCCCAGCTGGAGGACGAGCTCGGCGGTCTGATGGAACCGCACGCCCAGCCCCATGTCGATCGCCTTCATGCCCAGCCCGATCGCGAGATGTGTCTTTCCGCGCCCGGTCTTGCCGTAGAACACCAGGTCCTGCGCGCGCGGGATGAAACCGAGCCCTAGGAGCTCATCGAGCATGTAGCCGTCGGGGAGCCTGACGTTCGTGAAGTCGTAGCCGTCGAGACCCTTGACGACGGGGAACCGGGCGCGGCGCAGGAGCCTGTCGTGCTTCGCGCGTTCCCTGTTCGCCAGTTCCGTGTCGAGCAGGCGGTGGACGGCGTCGACCTGGCGGGGCGTGGCCCAGCCGGCGAATTCGTCGATGCTCGCCTTGGAGATGAACAGCTTGCGGGCCTTCTCGTAGAGCCCTTCGTCCGTCTTCGTGTTCATCGCCCGCCTTCCTGCACGCCGACGTCCGCGGTGAACGCGATGTCGTATTCACCCGGATCCGGCCTGTCATCGTCGTATTCGATACCCGCCACGCCCTCGGCGAGCCTGGCCGCGAGCAGTGTGACACCGGCGCGGTCCGCCCCGCCGGTCGATTCGAGGATGGAAAGCATCGCCTCGACCGCGTTCGCCCACCCGGATTCCCTGTCAACGCGTTTGAGGGTCTGCAGCGCCTCGTTGCGTGTCTGTCCGTCCTGCCGATCCAGCCATTCCCGCAACGGGTCCGGCAACGCGTCACGTACCCGGCTGTTGGGCCAGGACGCGGGCTTGTTGCACAGCAGCGCCAACTGCATGGACGGGTCCTCGCTGTTCGTGCTGGCCTGGCCGTACGCCCGAGGATGGGTCGCCAGATGCTTGCCCGACGAGTCGAGGACCTCGACCTCGAGCGCGCGGAGGCCCACGATCACCTCTCTGCCCGCGTTCGCCCGGTCCGCGGAACAGCGATGCCGTCCCTCGAGCGTGACCACGCCGTACCGGTCGGCCTTCATATGCCGCCACGTGACCACGTCGAAACGCTTCCCGGGCAACGGCAGCAGCGCCGCACGGTCCTCGGAGAACAGGCCACGTTCCTCCGTGTCCTTGCGGCAATGCGGTTTCGTGGCCAGCTCCAGGCACCGGTCCGGCAGCCCGGCGCTGAAGTTCTCCAGGCTCCATACGCTCGGCCGGGGCACGAACAGCTTGCGCCGCACCATGCCGACCTTGGACTCCACCGCGCCCTTCTCATGACCGGAATACGGGTTGCAGAACGAACAATCGAACCCGTAATGCGCCTGGAAGGCCTGGAACAGGTGCGTCAGGCGCGGCTCGCGCTCCCCGTACCCCTTATGGCCCACGCCGGCGGCGTTATCGAACACGATCCGCTCCGGCACACCGCCCAGCCACTCGAACAGGTTGCGCAACGCCAGGCACGTGCACTCAGCGTTCTCGCCCGGCATCAACTGCACCAGACCGACGTTCGAATACGGGAAATCAAGCACGAAATGATGCATCCGCTGCACCACGCCGCGCAACAGCACGTCGACCTCGCCGAAATCGGCCTGCGCCTCGCCTGGATGCCATACCAGATCCATGAACGCCTCATCACGCTCCGCCGCGAACTCACGCCTGAGCCGCGCCACCGCCCGCGTCACCGTGGACAGGGAGACCTCCGCGCCATGCTCGTCCCTCAACCGCTCCCAGATCCTGGTCGCGGTATGCCGCTGCTTGCGCCAGTTCGCGCGATCCTCCGCGAGCCACTGCTCGATCACGGGCAGATACGGGTCGATCACCGACGCGCGCGGCTTTCTCACCGACGGCACGGCCGACAGATCCTCCTTCGCGAGGTACTTACGCACCGTCGGCTCGCTGACATGTGTTTTCCGCGCGATCGACGCGACGGATTCCCCGTTCCGCCGCAAACGACGGATAGACTGTACTTGGGGCATGCTGATCATAATCCTTTCCGGTCCTTTCTGGCGGAGATACAAGCACCATCCAGTTAAGACCATTCCGTGGTCGGCATGCTCTGCCTAAACCCGAAAAATCATCGTGACTAAACCCGCAACAACTAATTGAACACAAACACTGACGCTCACCGTTCTTCCCCTCCGTCGTCCGTGCCGGTGATGAACCGGTCGTAGCCGCTCAGGTCGGGCTCCTCGATCCCGCCGGGGTATTCCCACTCGCCGTCGCGCATGCGCAACGCGATCGGGGTGAGCGAGTCCGCGTGCAGGCCCATGTCCCTGTTCGAGCGCAGGATCTCGCCGCACGCCTGCATCGCGGGATCGAACCCGGCCGCCCGGCACGCGTCCCCGATCGCTTTGAGGCTCTCCCTCAACGTCTTTTCGTCCATGGAATCAAGCCACGCGCGTATATCGTCGGGCACGTCCGGGCGGATCGAGCTTTCCCGCCACGCGCGGGGTTTGACCGCGAGCCGGGGAAGCACGAGCGCGGGATCCTCCACATTGCGCGACCGTCCGTACTGTCTGGGATATTCCGCGAGGAGCTCGCCGGTGGCGGGCGATGCGAGCGTGACCGTGTCCCACCGGATCGCGGCCAGCACCTTGGAACGC
>UMIM01037413.1_pt1 | contig 12989 bp, 8 predicted proteins | sample 1965831 | NCBI WGS metagenome assembly UMIM01 (sample SAMEA4836125, study PRJEB28245) | human gut metagenome | biome: gut microbiome; material: fecal sample | place: Denmark | collected 2008 | reverse complement strand
GTCAAAAAGCCGAATCCTAGATTCTTTGAAATCGGAGCTAAACTAGCTGGTTCAAAGAACGAAGAAACGATTTATATAGGTGATAACTTCTATGCCGATGTATATGGATCTTGGTTATCTGGTTTTATGAAATCGATTTGGTTAAATCAAAAGCACCGGAGCAAGATAGATTATTATCTATATCATCCTGAAATGAGCGATAAGATTGAATATACTGAAATCGATGACTATCTCAAACTTATTCCAATATTGGAGAAAATGATTTAATATGGAAAGAACAGGTATATATAAAGAAGAAAGAAAGTTTGTTTATTCCGACTACGATATAAACGATGATGTCTTAATGTCTCATTTGGCCGAGATATTTCAAGATATCGCTGGAAATCACTCTGAATTTTTAGGATGTGGTTACGAAGCAGTGAAATCTAAGGATATGATCTGGGTCTTAGCAAAAACCAAAATTGATGTAATAAAAAATCCAATCATTGCTAAAAATGTAATTATCGAAACAATTGCCTATAAACCAGCTGGTCTTATATTTGCCAGAGAATTAATCATCAAAGACAAAGAAACTGGTGAAACACTTATCACCGGTAATTCCAATTGGTGCCTAGTTTCTTTATCAACCAGAAGATTAGTTCGTCCCAACATCGATGTCGTTCCTTTTGAGCAAGATGATACTAATAGAATCTACAAGGATAAGATGAAATCATTGGACAATATTCAATTTGAAGATAAAGATTTCATGTTCGATCAAACTATTAGATTCACTGATTTGGATCACAACAGACATATGAATAACTGCCATTATTTAGATATAATTACAAATGCTGTTTCGCCTACTTCAAATCAAAGAATCACTTCATTGGAAATAAACTATGAAAAAGAATGTATCAAAGATGATGAAATTCTAGTTTATAAAAAAATAATTTCAGATACGGAAGGATTTGTAACAGCCTATAAGAAAGAATCCAGACAACTCGTGTTTAAATCGAAATATAAACTTAGCTATAATGCTGACGCATCAAAGCAAACCCTCTAATAGATCTCGGCTTTAATTCCTGGAGTTTTTCAAAACAGCCGACCATTGTCGATCCTGTGGTTAAGACATCATCAAAAAGAATGATGTCTTTTTTTGACAAATCAATCCTTTTTTTAATAATAATCCTATCTTTTACTTTTTTTCTATCTTCCAAGGTTAAATCTTTTTGAACTGGGCCAGGAGTCTTTCCCAAAATATCCAAATAACGAATATCAGCTGATTCTAATATTCCTATCAAATGATTAAATCCTCTCTTTTGAATCGATTCGCCAGTTGAAGGAAGCGGAATAACAACTTTATTTAAAGTTAAGAATTTAAATAATAATTCGAAAGGCGTTAAAAAGACGCTTCTCAGTTCATAATCACAGATAGTCTTATATTGATATAGCCATTGCATCAAAACATCATCATGATAATAAATAGAAAAAATGTTTAATTCACCTATTTTTTCTTTATTAAAATGAAATTTTCTTTTAGCTAAACAAGAATCGCAAATTACAGGTGAAAGAAAAACAGTCAAAGGCGAACTTGGCTCAATTGGATTAAAACACACCTTACAATACTTGTTCTCCATTTGACTTTTTAATCCTTTCTATCGATTCGATTATATATTTGTTCTTAATTGCTCCGTAAAAAACAACCTCACCATCCTCATATTTTTTCTTCCTTCCAGCTCTTCCAGCAATTTGAATGAGAGTATCTGCATTATAAATATAATTTGTATCAGCTTTATAAACTAGAACTTGTAAATTCTTAACTGTCACTCCTCTTTCTAAGATAGAAGTTGTAACTAAATAACGAAGTTTCCCTTCCTTGAATTCCCTTATTTTCTTCTCTCTATCTCCATCCTGAGACGATACTGATTCACCATTAGGTAAAAACAATGACAGCTTTTCACAAAGAGTTTCTACTTCTCTGATTGTCGGAGCGAAAACAAACACTTGCTTTCCTTGATTCAACATACGCTTCAAATCTAATAAAACATACAGAAACTGAAAAAATAAACATCGTTTGAAAACTGGAACCGGAAGAGGTCTTCCATGATATCTCTCATCCAATTTCAGTACGATTCCTTTTTCTTTTTCAATGAAATTCAAATCATCTTTTGATGGGGTTGCAGATAATAACACATACGTTCCTCTAATGCTGTCTTTGAAAAACTTATGAAGCAATTCATCACCTCTATATGGAAAAGCATCTATTTCATCAAACACCAGTAAGTCGAAATAATGAGGGTATCTATATAATTGGTGAGAAGTCAAAACTATTATATGTCCATATAAATCCTCTGTATGACCTTCACAAACACACACGACTTTTGCTGAAGGAAAAGCCTCTTCGATTCTTGGACCTAATTCTAAGACGACATCTTTTCTTGGGGTAGCAAATCCCACTCTTTTTCCTTCTTTCAATGCTTCTTCCATCGCCATATAGACTAATTCCGTCTTTCCAGCACCTGTAACGGCATTTATCAAAACCGGAATATTCTTCTTATATGATTCTCTGACTTTTACCGCTATCTCTTCTTGTTTTTCAGTCAATGGATAAGCTAATCTAAGTTTTGGTGAAGACATCGGCGAAATAGTAAAGGCAGACGGATCCACTTTAGTGCCTGAAAAAGGCAGACATCTTCTGCAATAAACTTTCCCATCAGCTCCAATTCCAAGATATTTTTCATCGCTGTTGGAGCATCTATCACATATAAATTTGTTTTCCATCACTAATATATGTGGATAGATAGTCAAAAGAAAATCAAAAAAATCCACCAAAGGTGGATTTAGTTAAGTCGCCTAAGAATTTGAATTAGATGTATTATCGTCAGTTGCTACCACTTTAGTTTCTTCCTGAGTCATGTCTGCTTTGATTTCACCGATTTTCTTTCTTTTATCTTCATATAAATCGAGATAAGACATACGATGTTTCTCATCATGGATTGTAACCAAAGCCTCATCGACTAGTTTAGCCAAGTCTCTGAGCTTTTCAGCAGGTGTGGAGATAAGTCCTTGAAGTCCGAAGGATCTGAGCAAGGATACAGCTTCTTTGATACGAACACCATCCATCTTTGAGAAAGCTTCATCGAATATAACCAATCTCAAAGTATCGCTATCTTGAGTTACTCTATAAAGCTGAGCGAAGGAAGCTAATATTGAAATATAGAAAGGTGTTTGAGTTTCACCTCCAGATTGTCTCTTAAATGTTCTAGCCAAAGAAGATTCGACAGCATTATCATCAGTTCCACGTTTGACCAAAAGATCGAAGTTCAAATATGTACGATAATCTGTGAATTTCTCAATGTTGGCCAAGATTGCTTCCTTATTGGTAGAAGTCGAATCCTGAGCGTCTGAAATCAAAGAGAACAATTGATTCATCAAATCCTTGTACTTTTCCATAAAGACATCTTCAGCATCTCCAGCTGATAAGAGCAAAGGATCCATCATCATGTTGTAATAATCGATGTAGTCTTTGTTGGGTTCGACAGTGAAACGATATCTATCACGTCCAAATCTCACATCAGACAAAGCATCGTTCAATTCTTTGATTTGAGATTGAACTGTAGTAATTAAACTTCTCAACTTATAAATGAAGTCATCTTTGAATTCCTTAATAGCATTTGCGTGAGCTTGCGCTATCTTCTCAGTATATTGAGGCAACAAGACATTGCTCAAACTATCCAATTCTTTATCGAATGTCTCGTTAGAGGATTCATCTGTTGTATCATAAGAGAGATTGTATTTAGTGACATAGGCACTTCTAGTCTTCATCAAATTATCACGAAGACTCTTTTGTTTCGATTGAGCTCTGGCAAATAATCTATTTGCTTCTTCTGCAATCTGAGAAACATCCATGGTGGAAGCTAATTTATCATACCTGGGCAAGTATGTTTCCTCAACAGCTTTAGGATCAAAAGCAGATATGGTTTGTTCTCCAGCCTTAACTGCCATTTGCTTTTCAGGAATAACCTCATTTTGAATACGACGAATCTCAGAAGTATGTTCTCCTTTTTCGGCAGTGAATTGCTCTTTTTGTTGATTCAAACTAGCTATATCCTCATCGATAGCATGAATCTTATCATCGATTTCTTTGACTGAAGATAATGCTCCTTCCTTCATTTGTTCTGTCAAACGACGAACATTCTCTTCTAATGCTGGAATGTTTTCAACTTCATTCAAATCATCGCGGTAAGTTCTAGCTTCGTTAGAAGACATGATTGCCATCATAGTCAAAGGTGTTATCTTTTCGACCAAAGAACTGAGCAAAGAAATCTTTTCATCGATAGATACATACTCATCGTGTATTCCTTCTACCGAGCCTTGAGAAACTCTAGTTCCAAGGAACAATGAAGTGACGCGTTTAGGATACCAGGTAGCAAAGCCTCTATATCCAGTACAATCGGCACAAAGACCATTTCCACTTTCTCTGGCTTCTTCAAAGTTTGCGCATTTCTTTGTCTTTCCCAACAAATAATCTGAATAAGCTTGAGCACCTTCATCCTTCGAATCCACCAAGAATGCGCAGCTATCTTCTCTAGCAGGATGTTCATTCATAAATTCGATAACTTTGGTAGAATCAACGATGTTAACTCCGTTGAAGTCATAAACGTTGATCAAATCTTTCAAGATTCTTTGAGCTTCATTGTAATAGGAAGGATTTACAAAAACATAGAATCTATTTCCACCAATACATGATTCAATTGCTGTAGCCCAATTAGGATCGTTGACATCGACCAAATCACAGAACTTCTTTACATAGGCATCAGGATGACGAGCACACAATCTGCTTTGCAAATCATCAACAACTTGTTTATATCTAGGTCCGAAAGGCTTAGCTCCACTATGAACTGATTTCAATTGAACAGCCAATTCAGTTTTTTTGTTGGACAAATTATAGAGATACTGCTCTAGCTTCGTGTAAATAGAATAACCTTTTGATTTATATGAATCCATCTCTTGCTGAAGATGTTCCAAAGACAAGACATCGACGCTTTGTTCATCGCAAGCTTTGCTCAAAGAATTGAATTCATCATAGATTTCATTTGAAAATTCACTGAATTCTGACAGTTCATCCTTATCTCTATCATCAATTCCAAGTCTATCGAGGTTGATGTTCTTAAATGCCGATAAAAAATCGACTGCCTGTCTAGAAAGAGAATCGGCATAATTTTTCAACTCTCTCAAAATATTTTGTTGAGAGACTTTCAATGCTGCGATTTGACGTTCAAAGTTAGCCTTCTTTTGAGATAACTCATTAGAAAGACTAAAACCCGATGATGAAGTCTTCTTGGCAAAATAGTCTTGCTTTTCAGCGTTCAGTTCTCTGATTTGATCATCTATCAAAGCAACTTGACGAGCTAGATAATCCAATCTATGGCGATGCTCTTCAACTTTGGATTCATAATCTCCCAACTGTCTCTTAGCATATTCCAAGTTAGCTCGAGCATGAATGTAGTTGAAACTAGCCATATCAGTTGAGATATTGTGATAATTCTCATAAGCTTCATGGATATCTTTCAGCAGGGAAATTTTATCTTGGATTCTAAGGGACTCAGTTTCCAACAATCTATATTGTTCGATATTCTTCTGCATAGGAACAATATCGACTTTATACTGAACATCGCAGACAAATTCTGTAATAAATTTAGAAATATCAGAGATAGGTACAAAAGAAACGGATTTCTTAAACAAAGAGAAATACTTATCTGGCAAATTGCCAAAAATAGTCTTTAAGAATTGGCGATACTGCTCATTAGAATCAAAGAACCTGGCTTCATCAGATTTGTAATTCTCACTGACAAATCTACTGAATTCCTTATAAGTCAAAGGACGAGGGGAAGAATTAGCATCTAACAAATCTTTGTTAGTGAAATTATTTGACGGGAATCCTGTATTCAAATAGAAGAAATGTCTATCGTCATGACCATCTGAAAAACAGTCGAAGACAATTCCTAAAGTGAATTGAGTCTTTTTCTTAGTATCCGCAAACTCCAAGGCGATATAAGTAGTGAAACGACCAGGACGAAGAGAAACGACATTACCATCTTTAGTCTCACTGATTTCTCCACGGAGATAACCGTTTAATGTTCTTCCAGTTTTTTCATTAGCAGCTTTATTGAAGTTTCTTCCTGTTGTATCACCTAAAAGAACAGTTTGAAGAGCATCAATAATAGTTGATTTTCCAGTTCCGTTAGCTCCTGTCAAGAAAGTTATATTTTCAATATCGACTGTAGTATTTGTAAAATAATGCCAATTGATAAGTCTAAGTTTAGTGAGCTTTATCATATTTCAATCCTCCTAGAAACCTACAGGTTCATTTTTGTCTGCAGTAACGACACCTTCTTTAGACTCATCTTTGTCTTGAGTGCTTTCATATGTCTCACCATTTGAAGAAGAACTATCTTCATTTTGTTCTTCACTACCGGTTAAGAATTTATACAATGCGTTCATCTTAGAAGTAGAAATAATATATTTTATGGAAGGAAGAATGAAGAATGAATAATTGTTATCATTGAAGGATCCTCTTCCTCTAGCAATAATATTGAAAGAAGCCAAAGTCTTCATAGCTCCGGAAATAGTTTGTAAAGACAAACGCTTAGAGGCAGTAGATAATCCCAAGTCAGAAAGCTTTTGTCTCAGCTGAGTAGAATCCATAGCCACCTGCAATACATTTGGTTGTTTTTCTAATGAATCTTCATAGAAATCTCTTAGAGTATATATGACAAATGTAGTGGCAGTATCAACTCTTTCTCTATTCTTATCCAATGCGTTTCTTAAGAAAATGACGCCGCAGTCATCATCTTTTGAAATGACCATATCGATGAAATCCAAGTATTCTTCGAATAAAGAATAATGTTTTTCTATAAAAGTGTAATCGTACTGAATTTTTTCAAGACCTGTAGTGACATCATAACGTTTTCTAACTATGAAACAATGATATAAAAGATTGTTCATCGTTTCAGAAAATTGGCTTTTTTCACCAGTTGAAAGCTTATCGTAATCCTCTTGAAATGACATAAATAAATGGCTCCTTCCTATTTTATCCGCAAAACATATTCCGGAATTTGATAATGTCCGTTCATCGTCTTATCATCTATTTTCTCCATAGTGAAGAATGTCGTATTGAATTCAGCTCTTACCAAAGCGAGAATCAATAGAATTAAATCATTATCTTCAACTAATGAAATCTCACTAGTTTTTATTTCTTTTCTCGAACCGAATGCCCTTCTCATAAACGACTCTACAGCTGCTTCAGAAAATTGACTTACTTCATTGTTCAAGAAATCATTCATCAAATCGTCGCTTTCATCAGAAATATCAGGAGAAAGTTCCATGGGATCTGGCTCTTCTCTTTGTGTTCTCTTGAAAGGCATGAACAAAGATCTATCATCAAATATGGAAGCTCTATGATAATCTACAGTATCGACCATCTTAGATAACAATGGGGAATTTTCCTCATTGATGTTAGGATTCTTCTGCAATTCGCTAGCCATAGAAGAAATTATCTTTTCTAACTTTCCTTTGATAGACTTATCGCTACCCGATAGGTAATTAACCTTCTTTTGAACAGCCTCAGTGTAATCGGCATTAGCCTTGTCGATTTCATCAAAAGATTTATTCAATCTATTGAATACATCGATTACTTTATTCAAATAAGAAATGACTAAATCTGTAGCTTTAGAAACTGAAAGAGAAGAAAAAGTAGAATCCATTCTAGCTTGAGAAGCTAGTTTTGCAACGATTCTTCCATCCCTAAGCCACTTATTCAATATTTCGACAGTAGGTCTAGAATAAAGACCTAAAGAATCATAAGTCTTCATAGGATGATAAATAGAATCTCCTACTTCAAATTTATAATCATCAAAATGCTGTTTCAATACTTCGTTAGGATTGAATACATTAGTCAACTTATGATTAAAAACGATGATCGAGTGATGCAAAAGTGTAACTGATAATTCCAATTCATCAGTATTCTTTACTGCATTAGCCAAGGATCTAAACATATAGTCATCTTCTTTTTCATCTTCAAGTTTCAATTCAGAATACGTTTGATGAACCAAAGGCATATAAGATGAAACATCGCTAGTCAATTCATCCAACAATTCGAGCATCTTGATAGAGTAGGACGGAAGATAGATATAATCGACACCAGTCTTATAATCCTTGTCTATTTGAAACCAACCACAACGAGATAATTTTCTAACTACGTAAGAGAATTTATCGGCAGATAAAGTGTCTTTAACATCGACTTCTTCTTCGATTTCTCTATCATCGTCCTTATCAGTATCGATAGAAAACAAAGACATGATATCTTGTCCATTTTCTCTCAACGCATCCATATAAGAACTACGAGTGATGGAAGAACGATAAATCTTTAAGCAATGATACAAGGTGACTAAAGCATAAGCATAAACTGCTTTATACTTTCGGGATAAAGGTGCAAAAAATCCATCCGGAAGACGGTCGAAAAGACGTGCATTGTTATTTTCGGTCATTAATTTATCCAAACTAGTATCCCCCTTTGTAAATAAAATGAAATCTACGACAAAAAACAAGTCATAGTTTCGGGATATTCCATACCTTATTATTATACTTTCTTATAGGCCAAAATAATAAAGAAAAACAAGAGGTTTCTATACAAAGAGAAATATAAATCTCTTTATAGTTTCAACTATTCAAAACAAGGGATTCTACTTTATTCTTTTTTGACTTTGTTTTTTCTTCTTCTAGCCAAATACTTGATCAATTCCCATATTCCTACGCAGATCAAAAATATTGCAATAGTGGTCATATATCCACCAAAATCAATTCCAACATCTCTCCATTGAGCTGATCTATTTGGCGTATAAAATTGAGTCAATTCACTAAAACCCGCAACACAGAATCCAAGAACAGAAGATATTCCTAAGCCAATGAGCATCGTCTTAATCTTATTAGTGGCAAGGAATATAAATACGACTGAGAGGAAGGCAAAAACTGCAAACAACAAATAATGACCGACCAGTTTTCTTAGCTTCTTAGCCAAGGAAGAAAACATCACACTTATATCTCTATCGATAGTCAAATCGATATAAACTGAATATTTCACCAAAGTATCGTCACTTCCCAAAGTGACTTTGAGTGTTGTTTTTCCAATATCCAACAAAGAAATGCTTCCAAATTTATCAACACTGACAATATTATTTGTCTTATTTCCACTTGAATCCATACATTCAAAGCTCAAGTTTTTACATGACACTTTTTCTTTGGTAGTTATTCCTATCTTATAGTTCTTTCCATAGAACAATTTAGCTTCATATCTCTTTCCATCATCGATAGAATTGAATGTTTCAGCCTTAAATACTTTACTATTTATAGTAAAAGGTGAGACAGTATCGACTACTTGAATTTGTTTAATCTTTTTCAAAGAAGGATTCGATATAGGCGTTACTGTAATTGTAGATTTACCGACTTTCTTTGCTTTTCCAACTCCATTTTGACTGATAGAAATAACTGAGGAATCAGATGAAGTAAAGCTCACATCTTTGATTGATGCATTATTATTCATACTGACATCGATATCAAATTCACTTCCCAAAGCAATCTTTGAAAAATCATCAAACCCCTTGTTATCGCCAGGATAATAACCAGCATTATATATGACATCAAAACTATCAATATCGATGAAATTTACATCGATTGTAAAATCAAAGCTTAATAAATCGTTTTGACGAGAGGTTATTTTAAATGAAGTACTTCCTTTCTTATTTGCAAAAAATATTAATTTGTCATCGTTGCATACAACATTGTCGTTATTTGATTTAATGAAATAGGTTCCGTCATCAAATAAAACCTCATCATTTTTAGTTCCGTCTCTGAATTGCCGATTAAAAGCAAATTCGACATTCAAAGCTTTATAACCGTGATAATCTACACTGATAGTCGAATGGTTAGATAGAAGATTGTGACCTTCATCATAAACTCTCATAGTATTAGGCTTGTCGACTATACTAAAAATCAAATCCTTAGAAATAGAATTATCGAGTTTAGAAACAAATCTAAACTTAACATTTCCAGTTTGATTATTGGTAGTAATGGAGTATTGATTGTTTGATTCGACCAATTTGACTAAATTTTCCCCTTCGATGATTGAAACAGTCCATCCAGAGTATTTAAAACTAACAGGTTCAATTGAAATATTAGAAAAGACATCGTCATAAGTTTGATTTACTAGCAATTCATTTTTATCTGATTCGTTGGAAGAGAAATAACTGCTCAAAGAAATTCCACTGACAGAACCAGCTTGAAGGTCATTTTGATACTGATAAGTGAAAACTATAGCATTGGAAGTATCAAATTTATCGACATAGAACTTGATCTCACCACTGACATCAGAATCAGTATTAGCTTTAAAGGTAAAAGACTTATAAGAATGACTTAAACAAGTTAATCTTGTCGAATCATATTCAATTTTGTAATTATCCAGTAAATATGCTTTGGGATTTATGTTTTTATATGGGATAGAAATAGAAAAAGAGTCTATGGTAACTATGTTGGAATAATGAGAATTGGTGTGAATCAATGGTGTATAAGAGGTCTTCAATTTCGATTCGTCTATTTGATTAGAAGTCAATTTTGATTTTTCCATGACATCGACATCAAAAGAATTAGTTTCAATCTTTGATCCATCTTTCTTCAAATAAGACAGTTTCAAATCCTTAAACGAATTAGATTTATTCTCATCTTTAGATGTGATTTTGATTTGATTACTTTTAATCGATTTAAAAGATATTCCATCCACTGATGGAAATTGAATATTAGTCGAATCAAAAGTAGCGTTCGCAGGTGAATATTTAATGCTGACCGATATAGAGTCACCCATACTATATAATTCATATTTTGTATTTACCGAAATAGATTCAACTTCAACCGTTTGAACAATTTTATCTTTAACAATAAAAGTTGTTGAATCTTCAAATTTGTTTATTTTAGCATAAATTTTAGCTGTTCCTGATTTCTTAAATTCGACTCTTCCATCAGAGTCAACACTACAGATAGTATCATCACTAGAGCTAAAAGCAACTGTCGTGTAAGTGACATTACTAGGCTCAATATGAGTTTTTAATGTATATGATTGTCCTACATAGAAAGTTTCATCGCTAGATGGTTTATTAGTAATCTCAATCGATGTTGCTAAAACAGGATCAACAGCAATAGAGAATTTCTTTATTAGATTTGAATTTTTACTAGCTGTGAAAGTCAATTCTAAAGATTGGCTTTCCTTAATGAATGTAATTGAATTATCAGCACCAATTGTAGCAAAGGAACTATCACAGTCAATATTGATTCCTTTAAAAGAAGTATCTTGAGGAATATAAGTAAAATTATAATAAATAGTATCTCCGACATAGAAAGTTGAATTAGACAAATCTAAAATAATAGACTCTTCTTTATCCTTATAAAAAGAAACACCGAAATCTTTTATCTCTTTTATTCTTTGACTATCATAATTATCATTGATTTCATCCTCAAACAATCCGGTGAAATCATTACTTTGTTTAGCACTTTTACTCCCAGGCATCGCACTTTCTACAAATATCAAAACAGCGCAAACAATGTATAAAAGTAAAAATAAATACTGAACAATGTTTTTGAAAACATTGTGTTTTTTGGCTGTTGTCATTAAGATTTATCCAATCGTAATATAACTAATCAGACCATCTAGCAAACAAAGAAATCGTATGATTGACTATTGTTAAGTCAGTGAATTGTCCTGAATTGACGTCATCTCTAGATGTATACCATCCTTTGAAAGTATGTCCGTTTTTCTTAATTACAGGAAATTCATCCAAATCGACGTAACTTCCCCCATTGACTCTAATAAGATAAATATTTGTCCCTAGGGCTGTTTCAGTACCATCAGAATTCTTGGCATAAAGAGTTTCACTACCATCAGTCAAAGCGTTGAAATAAACAAAATACTTTTGGCTTTCATTAGAAGAGGAGCCTTTGATTGAGAATATTTCAGACCACGCTCCATTCTCTTTCGTATAAACCCCACCAGTGCTGATGTTCAAATAGAAATCACCATCATTACCAAAGCTTCCTGCAGGTATATCGCTTCCGTATCTCCAAGTAGAGCCATCTTTTCCATCTTTAGTCTTTTGAATAAAGAAATAACTCCAAGCACCACTCTCATAATTGACTTTAAAAATCCAATCATTCTTATGAGAATTGTTGATCATTTCCAATTCTTCATTATCAGCATTATCGACTGTTACCATATCGATACTAGAAATTGAATCACCTTGTTCACCTTTTTTTATAGTAACAACTTTACTGGTATCATTTGTCAATTTAATTGTCACTACAGTGTCGCCAGAATCATCGATATTAGTTTCAATATCGGCGATTCCAACACCATCAATTCCGTCTTTTCCACCAGGAATTGTAAATTTGTCTGAACTATCATCAGTATAAGTAATAGTTACATTCAAATCATTGCTGCCTTCAACTTGATTTATGACTACATCGGATATTCCTTTTCCGTCTTTTGGACCAGGAATTGTCACTATAGTATCATCAATGCTTGAATCAGTATAATGAATTGTCAATGTAGTGGATTTATCCTCATTTTCAACTGCATCGACTGAGGCGATTCCAACACCTTCCTTTCCCGAGATTCCAGCTGGGATAGTAAACTTGGTCGGAGTAGCTTCTTCATCAGTATAAGTGATTGTAACGATGACATTCCCGTTCTCATCACTATCATGAGTGACAGACTTGATCTGCAAAGCTTGATCAGTATTGAAAAAAGAACACGAAGCTAACGGCATCAATCCAATAGACATAGAAGCACATAACACAGCGATTAATCTTTTCATTTTCATATACCTTTACCTCCTGAGGACGTCCGATGGACTTTGATCAAATAGATACGGCTTTTCTCCTTCATTCAAATTCAACTTACCATTCGA
>UMIM01038019.1_pt1 | contig 13114 bp, 13 predicted proteins | sample 1965831 | NCBI WGS metagenome assembly UMIM01 (sample SAMEA4836125, study PRJEB28245) | human gut metagenome | biome: gut microbiome; material: fecal sample | place: Denmark | collected 2008 | reverse complement strand
ATAGACGATGGCGTTGAAGCCCCGGCTGTCACGCCCGCCGTTTTAACATTCGCAAACCATTCAGGCCGAAGTTCGCTCGCTGTCTCGACCGTTACGGCTCGCGTGTGTTTTGCGGCGACCTGTACCAGCTTTTGGGTATTGGAAGAATGATGACCGCCAATGACAACAATGATGTCGCATTGCTGGCTGAGGTCTTCCGCTTCCTGTTGCCTCGCCCACGTCGCATTACATATTGTATCAAAAATTCGGGCGTTTGTATAGGCTTTTTTGAGAAACTCCGAACTTTCTTGCCATTTTGTCACCTGAAATGTGGTCTGTGCAACCGCAAAAATGGGTTTTGAGGGGTCGGAAGGGCCTTTCCAAGCCTTCAATTCGTCCAGATCACTGAAAACAAATACCTCTCCCCCGGTATGTCCGACGATGCCCTGCACCTCCGGGTGGGTCTTGTCGCCCGCCACCAGCAGCACCGCGCCCTCAGCTTCGGCCTTGGCGGCGATGTTCTGGATCTTCTTCACGAAGGGGCAGGTGGCGTCGTGGTAAACGAGGCCGCGCTGCTCCAGCGTATCGTAGATGCTGCGGGGCACGCCGTGGCTGCGGATGATGACCTCATATCCGGTGGGAATGTCGTCCACCGTATCGACCACCAGCGCACCACGCCGCTCCATGTCGGCCACGGCCTGCGGGTTGTGGATGAGCGGGCCCAGCGTTGCCACCTTGTGCCCCTCGTCCAGCAGGTTGTAAGTCAGCTCCACCGCGCGGTTCACACCGAAGCAGAACCCCGCCGTCTTCGCCAAACGGATCTCCATACTCACCCTCCTAATTTTTCCCACGCATCCAACAGCGCCTGTTTGTTGGCGCGCAGGGTCTTCAAGTCGCGGCGGCTCTCCATCGCGAACTGTGCGGCGGGCATCGGCTCGCCGTAGATGACTTTCACCTTGCAGAAGAGCCGCATCTTCCCATCCGGCGTGTCGTAAAGGATGCGCACCGGCACCACGTCCACCGCAGCCTGTGCCGCAATGACGAACAGACCGCTCTTCGGGGGCAGGAGCTTGCCCTCTTTTTCGCGGGTGCCCTCCGGAAAGATCAGCAGCGTGCCGCCGTTTTTGCACACCTCCACCGTCTTGTCGATGGTTTCCAGCTCGTCGCGGGTGCCCCGCACGCACAGCGCCCCCATGCAGCGGAAAAACCACGTCAGCAGGGCGTTGATCTCAAACAGCTCCTTCTTGGCGAAGACGACCATCCGCTTTCCCCAGAACCGGGTGATGACCACGAACACCGGGTCGATGGCGGAAACATGGTTCGGCGCGAGGATGCAGCCGCCGGTCTGCACTTTTTTCAGGTTCTCACGGCCCACACACTCCACCCGGAAGCCGATGTGGAACACCAGCCATGCCAGCGGGAGCAAAATATAATATAGTACCATCGCGCGTTCCTCAGACCTTGGCGGCGATGATCTGCTTCATCGCTTCAAAGCTCTGCTCAAAGTTGAGCTCCGACGTATCCAGCAGCACCGCGTCCTCGGCCTGTTTCAGCGGGGCCGCCTCGCGGTGGGTGTCCTGATAGTCCCGCTGCTTCACGTCGGCCAGCACGTTTTCAAAGGAGACGTCCATGCCCTTTTCCTGATACTCCTTCCAGCGGCGCTTGGCGCGGGCTTCGGGGGTGGCGGTCAGGAAGATCTTCACGGTGGCCTTCGGCAGCACCACGGTGCCGATGTCCCGGCCGTCCATCAGGACGTTCTGGGTCTCGGCCATTTTCCGCTGCTGGTCCAGCAAAAAGGCACGGACTGCGGGGTTCGCCCCCACTGCCGAAGCGGCCATGCCGGCCTCCTCGGTGCGGATGGCCTTGCTCACATCCTCGCCGTTCAGGTAGATGTGCTGCTCCCCCTCAATGGACGCCAGCCGCAGGGTGATCTCCGGTAGCAGCGCGTTGACGGCGGCGCTGTCCTTGGGGTCCTTGCCCGCACGCAGGGCATACAGGCCAACGGCGCGGAACATAGCACCGGTATCGACATAGATGTACCCGAACTCTGCCGCCAGACGGCGGGCCAGCGTAGACTTGCCCGCACCTGCGGGCCCATCGATCGCAACTGAAATCATGGTTTTCTCTCCTTACAAATTGTTCGCAAAACTCTGCGCGGTGCAAAAAGCGATCTGCAAATTATAGCCGCCCGTATAAGCGTCCACATCCAGCACCTCGCCCGCGAAGTAAAGCCCCAGCGCCTTTTTGCTCTGCATGGTCTTGGGGTCCACCTCCCGCACGGAGACGCCGCCCGACGTGATGACCGCATGGGCCAAGTCGCCGCGGGCATCGATGGGCACCTTCCAGTGCTTGCACAGGTGCACCAGCTCCCGCTTCTGCTCGCGGGTGATCTGGTTGGCCTTGGTGGCCGGGTCGATGCCCCAGCGGGCCACCATCACCGGCTGCATGCTGGAGGGCAGCAGCTTGACCAGCGCCCCCTGCGCTGCATGGTTCGCCAGCAGGGCAAAATCGCGGGTGATGCGGTCATAGAGCTGCTCTTCGCTCAGAGCGGGCTTCAGGTCGATCTCGGCGTAGTAGGTGTGCTTTTTCATGTCGCCGAGGTGGCTGGATGCGCTCAGGGTCAGCGGGCCGCTGATGCCGAAGTGGGTGAACAGCATCTCCCCCTGCTCGTCGAAGATGGCCTTGCCGTCCTCAAAGAGGGTCAGGGTCACATTTTTCAGCGCCAGACCCATCATTTTTTTGCAGTCCGGGTCATGGCTGACGAGGCTGACGAGGCTGGGCACCGGTTCCACGATGGTGTGGCCCACCTGCTGGGCCAGCCTGTAGCCGTCGCCGTTGGAGCCGGTGGTGGGGTAGCTCAGGCCGCCCGTGGCCACCAGCACCGCGTCGGCGCGGTACTCTTTGCCGGAAGTGCCCCGCACGCCCACACAGCGGGCCGCCGGGCCGGGCTTTCTCTTTTTGGTGTGGCGCGGATCTTCCGGGGCGGCTGCGGGTTCTTCTGCCGGGGCCAGCGGCTCCAGCAGCAGCTTTTTTGCGCCGTCGTGGACGATCTCGGCCCCCTCGGCGTAGCGCAGCAGGGCCAGCCGGATCGCCTCCGCCTTGTCCGACACCGGGAACACCCGGCGTCCCCGCTCCACCTTCAGCTCCACGCCAAGACCCTCGAACAGCTCCATGGTCTTGGCGGGCGGGAAGGCCCCCAGCGAGGAGAACAGGAAGCGCTGGTTCGTCCGCACGTGGCGCAGGAACTCCTCGGCGGTGCAGTCGTTGGTCACGTTGCAGCGGCCCTTGCCGGTAACAAGGATCTTCTGGCCGGGCTTGTCCATATGCTCCAGCACCGTCACCTTGTGCCCCTGCCGCACCGCCGCGCCGGCGGCCATCAGCCCGGCTGCGCCGCCGCCCACGATCAATACGTTTGCCATCCTGTTTCCTCCCGTTCCAGTTCTCTCGTCGAAATTTGTTCTATTGTATCATACCAGAATCGGCCCGCAATTGCAATCCGCAGCGGTTGGAAAATGCGTACAAAAAACCCGCCGGGAGCACTTGCGCTCCGGCGGGCTGCCGCGATTTTAGTTCCTGCACTTTGCGGGGTCGAGGTAGGCGTCCCCCTGCTTCACTTCAAGGTGGATGTGGTCTTCCTCGGCGCACTCGCAGCCGACGCTCCCCACCTTGCCGAGGGTCTGCCCGGCGGCCACGATGTCGCCCTCCTTCACCTTGGGGCTGGCCACGCCGCAGAGCCGCCAGATGCGGCCTGCGTCATCCTTGATCGCAACGGTGGGGCCCCAGCTCCCGTCGGAACCGGCCAGCACCACGCTGCCCGCCACCGGCGCGGGCACGGCCTCCCCCGCCTTGGCGGCGTAGTCGATGCCGTTGTGGGTGCGCCAGTCGCCCAGCGTCTTGTTGTACACCAGCTCATCGCCGCTGTAGCCGTTCAAGATTTTGCCAAAGCCGGGCTGCGTGGAGGCAGCCGCTGCCGAGCTGCTGGCAGAGGAGGAGCCGCCTTGCAGCGCGGAGGGTTCGTGCACCGAACCAGAGCCAGACACCGCCCCAGAAGAGGGCGAAGAAGACGAAGCCGAGGGCGGCTCGGCCTTGGGCACATTGGCCACACTGTTTGCGGCGGGCGTATCGGGCTGCTGCCATTCGGGATATTCCTCCTCCGGGATGAGTGTCAGGTCTTGGTCGATGCCGGGCAGGGTGGAAGTGCTGTCCGGCGTTTTCAGGCCGTCGAGGTTCTCCTTCAGCTCGTCACGGACGGTGCGCACCGCCCAGACCCCCGCCGCTGCCGCCGCCACCAAGCACGCCAGCAGCGCCAGCACAAACCCTTTGTCCCGCAGAAATTTTCGGAATTGTTCCATGGTTCGTTACTCCAATCATCGTTTGTGTACGGTTCAAATCCTGATGGTAGTGTGCGACCCCTGCGGGGACTTTATTCAGTTGGGTGCATAAAAAATGAGAGGTACCCTCACCGAGAGCACCTCTCCTATAAATCAGACGAATCAGTTGCGGCGGCGGCTGTTGCCCAGCAGACGGACCACATACAGGAAGATGTTGATAAAGTCCAAATACAGCGTCAGCGCACCGTAGACGGAAGCCTTTTCGGCCATCTCGGAGTCGGCGGCGTAGTAGCTGTACATCTGCTGCAGCTTCTGGGTGTCGTAGGCGGTCAGCAGCATGAAGACCACCAGACCAATGCCGCAGTAGAGCACCGAGCCGCCAAAGCCGAAGCCGAACAGCATCCCCACCAGACCGGTGACGAGCAGGGCTACCAGCGCCATCATCAGGCGGGGGCCCCAGCCGGTGAGGTCCTTATGGGTGGTGGTGCCGTAAACGGCCATCAGGCCGAAGTACACGGCAGTGGACAGGAAGGCTAAGATCAGCTCCCCCACCGAGAAGGCGATGAAGTAGTAGCTGAGCACCATGCCGTTGAGCAGCGCGTACCCGAAGAAGGCGGCGCGGGCCCCATGCACGGACATATTCTGCACGCGGGCGCTGAGCACATACACCAGCGCCAGTTCAGCGATGGTAAGCACAAGGTAAAGCGAATCGACCAGATAGATCAGCGAGGTCGTCGCGGTGATATAGGCCATTGCGAAGGTGATGAGCAGCCCGCACGCCATCCAGCGGTAGGTGCGGGTCATATAGTCCGATGCGCTCATCGTAGGCTCCGCATAGCCGCGGTCATAGTGGTTGTAATCCATGGTAAGATCCTCCAGTCTTGTTCCGGAGCCTTGCCCCGGTCTGTAAAATATAGTATACTGCATAGAAATGAACGTTTCATGAAAAAGGCAGTGATATTTCGTGTCTCTTGGACTTTATCTGCATATTCCTTACTGTTTTTCCAAATGCCGGTACTGCGATTTCTATTCTGCACCCGGAAAGCGGGGCGTTCCCCGCGCTTACGTGGATGCCCTTCTGCGGGAGCTGCACCGCTTTGCACCGGACGCTCCCCTCCGGCCGGACACCCTCTATTTCGGCGGCGGCACCCCCAGTCTGCTGGACCCGGCGGACGCGGCCCGGCTCATGGAAGCCGCGTCTCCCCTGCCCGGCGCAGAGATCACCTTGGAGGCCAACCCGGAGACGGTCACAGAAGAATCCCTCCGCGCCTTCCGGGAAGCCGGCGTCAACCGCATCTCCTTCGGGGTCCAATCCGCGCGGGACAGCCAGCTCAAAACGCTGGGCCGCCCCCACACCGCCAAACAGGCGCGGGCCGCATTCCGGGCGGCACAGCGGGCCGGGTTCGAGAACATCAGCGGCGATATCATGCTGGCCCTGCCCCATTATACGCAGGCCGAGTTCGATGAGACGCTGGAGCTGATCGAATCCGGCGGGGCCACCCACATTTCGGCCTACCTATTAAAAATCGAACCGGATTCCGCCTTTGGCAAGCACCCGCCGGAGGGTCTGCCCACCGGCGACGAAGCAGCGGACTTCTACCTCTATGCCGTGGAGCAGCTGGAACATCACGGCTACCAGCAGTACGAGATCTCGAACTTCGCGAAACCCGGCTATGAGGGCAAACACAACCTCATCTACTGGGACTGCGGCGATTACCTCGGCCTCGGCCCGGCGGCCCACTCCTGCATGGGCGGCAAGCGGTTCTACTACCCTGCCGACACGGAAGCCTTCCTCAACGACAACGCCGCACCCGTCTTGGATGGCGGATGCGGCGCGGAGGACTATCTGATTTTGCAATTGCGGCTGCGGAAGGGGCTGGACTTGGCCGAATACAAGGCCCGCTACGGTAAGGAATTTTCCACTGCCCAGCTTGCCTTTGTCAAAAACTGCGTCAAAAGCGGCTACGCCGCCTTCGACGGCCATACCCTCGCCCTCACCCCCGCCGGGCTTATCGTGCAGAACAGCATTCTGGCAGAACTGCTGTAAGGCAAGCGGGCTTGCCCTGCCATCCAGCAGCCGCGTTGCCAGCGGATGACCGGGTGTTTCCCGGTTGTCCGCCCCTTACCCCAACTCGATAACCTGCCACCCCAATTCCTCAATGGCTTCCCTGTCGTGGGTCGCCAATAACACGACCTTTTCGCCGCAGCGTTCCTTCAAGAGCGCCGCGGCTTTTTTCATGGTGACGGGGTCCATGCCAGTGAAGGGCTCGTCCAGCAGCAGGGTGTCGCTCTCGGCCCAGAGAGCCCGCAGCAGCGCCGCCCGCCGCTTCTGCCCGCCGGAAAGCTTCCGCGCCGGGAGCACAAGGGCTGCTCTGTCCAGTCCAAATCGTAGAAAGTCTGTTTCAATTTGCTTTTTGTATTGTTCTTTTTCCTCCGGCAGCACCAGTTCGACGTTCTGGACGGCGTTCAACTGGGGGCAAAGACGGTCTTCCTGAAAGACTGCCCCCACCCTGCCAACGCCGGAGACGGTGCCGGAGGTGGGCACTTCCAGCCCCATCAGGATGCGGAGCAGGGTGGTCTTGCCCCAGCCGCTCGGTGCCCAGAGGATCGCCGGGCCGGTGACGGTCAGGTTCAGATCTTCGAAGAGAGTCTTTTCTACAAATCGTTTTGTAAGGCTTTGAATTTCCAGCTTGTACTGCATCGTTCACCCCTCCTCCCCCGCTGCGCGGGCCACGGCCTTGTCCAGCAGGGCCAGAAACAACTTCTCAAATGCCGCGCTCAGCACGATGATGACGAAGGTCCACGCGAACAGCTCCCCGGTGGAAAGGGTGATCTTGGCCCGGTAGAGAGCGTCGCCGATGCTGCCGTCCGGCAAACCGATGACCTCCGCCGCAACGCCGCTCTTCCAGCAGATGCCCAGCGCTACGCTGCACCCCTGCCGGAACGCAGGCAGCACCGCCGGGAGCCAGATGGCCTTGACCCGGCGCGGGAGGGGCAGGCGGAAGACCCGCGCCATCTCCAAAAGCTGCCCGTCGGCGCTCTCGATGCCGGTGCGCACCGCGCCGTACAGCACAGGCAGCACCATGAAAAAGCTGATGAGGATGGACAACGACGACCCGCTGACCCACACCAGCGCCAGAATGATGAAGCTGGCCACCGGCGTGGCCTTGACCAGCTGTATCACCGGGGAGAGCAAGGCTTCCACCCACGCCCAGCGCTCGGCGGCCACGGCCAGCACCACGCTGGACACGGCCCCCAGCAAAAAGCCCAGCAGGATGCGCCCGGCGCTGAACCCGATGCGCTGCCAGAACTCCGGCTGCGGCAAAAGCTCCAGCAGGGTGCCCAGCGCCTGAATCGGCGACACCAGAAACACTTCCTGCCCGATGGCCATGGCCACCAGCTGCCACACCACCAGCCAGAACACAACAGCTGCCCCGTACAGCAGCCTTTTTTTCGTTTTTTTCATGAACCTTCCCGTTCTCCTCTCTTTTTTCCTTTATAAGATAACACATCATGTGGGGGAATACAATTCTTCATCTTTCTTTTTCTTGACATGAAGCCAATTTGCTTCTACACTGGAACGTGTTCAACCACTTCACTTTCGAAAAGGGGGCATTTTTATGCAGGACCTGCGCGGCAAAAAACTGGTGCTCCTCGGTTTTACGCTCTTTTCCATGTTCTTCGGGGCCGGGAACCTGATCTTTCCGCCCCACCTTGGTGCACAAGCCGGGGCAAACCTCTGGCCCGCCTTTGCGGGGTTTGCCGTCAGCGCCATCGGTCTGCCCATCATGGGCGTTGCCGCCGTGGCCAACGCGGGCGGGTTGGACCGGCTGGCCAGCCGGGTCCACCCGAAGTTTGCCCTCGCCTTTGCGATTTTGGTCTATCTCTCCATCGGGCCCTGCCTCGCCATCCCCCGCACGGCCAGCACTTCGTTCGAGATGCTGGTGCCGCTGCTGGGCGGTGGGCGCGGGCTGCAGCTAGGGTATTCCGTCGTCTTCTTCGCGGCGGCCTTCCTCGTGGCGCTCCGGCCCGAAAAGCTCACCGACCGGCTGGGCCATGTCCTCTGCCCGGCCCTCATCGCCCTGATTTTGATCCTTTTCGCGGGCTGTCTGCTCCACCCGGTCGCCGCACAGTACGGCACCCCTGCCGCTGCCTACGCTCAGTTGCCCGCCTTCGAGGGCATCCTTGGCGGCTATCAGACCATGGACACCCTCGCCGGGCTCAACTTCGGGGCCGTCATCGCGCTGAATATTCATGCGCTGGGCATCACCGAGCCGAAAGCCGTCCGGCAGGGCACCATCCGGGCCGGCATCCTAGCGGGCGGGCTGCTGCTGGTCATTTACGCCATGCTGGCCCATGTCGGCGCGCTGACCGGGGCCGCCTATCCCGACTGCACCACCGGTGCCGAGACCCTGACGGCCCTTGCCAGCGCCCTTTTCGGCCGGGCGGGGCAGGTGCTGCTGGCGGCCATCTTCCTCTTGGCGTGCTTCAATACCTGCGTCGGGCTCATTTCCTGCGTGGGGCAGTATTTCCACACCCTGCTCCCCCGCATCCCCTACCCGGCCATTGCGGGCTTTTTTGCCGCAGCCAGTATGCTCATCTCCAACATCGGCCTTGCGGGCATCATCCGGCTGTCCACCCCGGTGCTCCATGGGCTTTACCCGGTCGCCATCGTGCTGATCGTCCTTTCCTTCCTGCCCGCGCAGTTCCAGAAGCGCCCGGCCTACGTGGGCTGTATTGCACTGACCGCCGCGCAGAGCATCCTCGCGGCCCTGCCGCTGACCACCGTGTTTGCAAACGCCCTGCCGCTGGGGCAGTTCGGCTTCGGCTGGGTCGTCCCTGCCCTCGTCGGCCTTGGGATCGGGGTTTTCTGCCCTTAACGAAAAGAAGCGATGCCGCAGGGCATCGCTTCTTTTCGTTTGACTCTCACTTTACGGAAGCGACCAGCCTCTCAAAGGCTTTCTGCACCCGCTTGGCAACGGTAGCCTTGGTGTAGTAGAAGTTGCCGTCCGGCAGCTTGCCGCCCACGGCTGCGGGGGAAGCATCGTACAGCACCTGCAGATAGGCGTTGACGTCGGCCTTCATCTCGTCGCCGATGCGGTAGACGATGTTGCACTTGGGCAGAGCCTTCTTGGCAATGGCCGCCTTGGCCACGACGCCCACCTTCTCGCACAGGGCAGCGGTGCCGTCGATATCGTTGTTGGCGGCCTCCACGCTCTTCTGGTAATCCTTCAGGAAGTTGATGACCTCTTCCGGGTGATCCTCGGCGTAAGCGGTGCGGACCACAGTGACGCCGGTGATGAGCTGGGTGTCACAGACCTTGTTCCACTCCTTCGTCAGGTCCAGCACCACACGCAGGTCGCTGTCCTTCATCTGAGCGGCCGTCACATAGGGCTGGGGCAGAACAGCGATGGCATCCTTCTTGGTGGCAGCCATCTGGGCGGTCACCTCGGAAGCCTCGCTGTAGTATTCGATCTTCACATCCTTGTCCGGGTCGATGCCGTTCTTGGTCAACAGGTAGCGCAGCACGTACTCCGGCGTGGTGCCCTTGCCGGTGGACAGGATGGTGCGGCCCTTCAGGTCGGCAAAGCTGTGGACGGTGTCTCCCTTTTCCACCACGTACAGCACGCCCAGCGTGTTGACGGCCATGACCTGAATGCCGCCGTTGGTCTTCTGGTACAGGGTGGCGGCAAGGTTTGCGGGGATGGCCGCGATATCCACTTGGCCCTTGATGAGCTTGGGCACGATCTCGTCGGCTGCGCCGTAGAGCTGCAGATCATACTTCTGGGAAGCGGTGCCGTTTTCCTCCATGGCCAGCAGGTTCACCAGACCCATGGTAGTGGGACCCTTCAGGCCCGCCACCCGGACGGTGGAGCTGGTCTTGGCCGATGCGCCGCACGCCAGCAGACTGACCAGCAGCACCACCGACAGCAGCAGAGATGTCAGTTTCTTCATCATTGTGTTGTTCCTTCCTCTCTCGATTTGTTCCAAACCCGAACAAATTTGCAAATTTTTCGAAAAACATTTGCTTTACAGGCTCAAGTTTACTATAATAGAGCCAAAAATACCGTTGCACGCGCAACGGAATCGTCAAAGGGCGGTGAGGGCCCGGAGAACGCCTCACAGGACGATTATGGAAAACATTCTTCCTTTGTTGCAAACGACCTCTCTTTTCACCGGCATCGAAGCCGACGCACTCCGTGTTCTGCTGGGCGAGCTAAGCGCTGTCATCCGCAGCTACGGCCGGGGGGAAGCCCTTGTTCAGGCCGGGGCCACCAACCGCCGGGTGGGCGTGGTACTGACCGGCAGCATCGAGGCCTACCGCCCCGCGCCGGGCGGCGCACGGGTGCCCATCGCCCAGATGGGGCCCGGCGGCGTCTTCGGCGACGTGTTGGGCGGCTCCAGCCTCGACAGCCCCGTGACCGTAGTTGCCGCCTCCGGGTGCGAGGTGTTGCTGATCCCCTACGACCGGCTGCTCCTCTCGGACGGCAGCGCCGCCCACCAGAGGGCGCTGCAGAATCTTGTCCGCACCATCAGCGACAAATATTTCCTCCTCTCCCGCCGGGTGGACCTGCTGGTGCTGAAGAGTCTGCGCGCCAAGGTCTGCGCCTACCTGCTCAGCGAAGCCGAGCAGCAGGGCAGTCTGACCTTCTCCATCCCCTACTCCCGCATCCAGCTGGCGGACTACCTCAACTGTGACCGCAGCGCTCTTTCGCGGGAGCTCAGCCTCATGCAGCGCGACGGTCTGCTGGACACCTACCGCTCCAGCTTCAAACTGCTCCAGCCCGACGCGCTGCGGCAGATGATCTTATAAAAACGAGGTATCATTTTATGTCCAAACCGATTCTCTGGATCGTGATCCCCTGCTACAACGAGGAGAAGGTCCTGCCCATCACGGCACCGATGTTCCTGCAAAAAATCAAGACCCTTGCGGAAAAGGAGATGGTCAGCGACAAGAGCCGGGTGCTCTTTGTCAACGACGGCTCCAAGGACGCCACTTGGGAGCTGATCTGCAAATTTGCACAGGAAGACGAGCATTTCATCGGCATTTCTCAGAGCCGGAACCGCGGCCACCAGAACGCGGTGCTGGCCGGGCTGATGGAGGCCAAGGAAAATGGCTGCGACATCACCATCTCCATCGACTGCGACGGGCAGGACGACATCGACGCCATGGACGAGATGGTCCAGAAGTATCTGGACGGGGCCGAGGTGGTCTACGGCGTGCGCAGCCGCCGCGACACCGACACCTTCTTCAAGCGGTTCACCGCCGAGGGCTTCTACCACCTGATGAACGCGCTGGGCGCGGACATCGTGTTCAACCACGCCGACTACCGCCTGATCAGTGCCCGCGTGCTGGAGAGCTTTGCCGACTACAAAGAAGTCAACATCTTCCTGCGCGGCATGGTGCCGCTGGTGGGTTTCCCCAGCGCAACGGTCAGCTACGAGCGCCACGAGCGCCTCGCCGGCGAGAGCCACTACCCCTTGAGCAAGATGCTAGCGCTGGCCTTTGACGGCATCACCAGCCTGTCCAACAAGCCCATCCGGCTCATCACCGGGGCGGGCATCATCGTCAGCCTCATCAGCTTCATCGGCGTTATCTGGGCCATCGTACAAGCGGCCATGGGCAGCGTGGTGGCGGGCTGGGCCTCCACCGTCTGCATCGTCTGCTTCATGGGCGGGGTACAGCTCATCTGCCTCGGCGTCATCGGCGAATATATCGGCAAAATCTATATGGAGACCAAGGCCCGCCCCCGCTACATCATCAGTGAGCGGACATGGGCCCCCTACGAAAGGAAGTATCACGGATGAGCAAACAGAGCTGGAAAGGCAGCACCCTTCTGAACCCGGAGCCGCCGGTGCTGGTCTCCTGCGGCGGGCTGGAAACGCCCAACCTGATCACGATCGGCTGGACCGGCACCATCTGCACCCAGCCCAGCATGGTCTCCATCAGCGTCCGGCCGGAGCGATTCAGCCACCACCTGATCCAAGAGAGCGGCCAGTTTGCCATCAATCTGCCCACCGAAGCGCTGGTCCGCGCGGTGGACTGGTGCGGCGTCAAGAGCGGCCGCGAGGTGGACAAGTTTGCCGCGTGCGGCCTCCACGCTGCGCCGGGCTCGGTGCTGACGGACTGCCCCATCTTGGAGGAAAGCCCCGTCAACTTGGAGTGCAGGGTCACACAAGTCCTCCCGCTGGGCAGCCACGATCTGTTCTTGGCCGAAGTCGTGGCCTGTGACGTGGACGAATCCCTGCTGGACGAAAACGGCAAGCTCTGCCTCGACAAGGCCAAGCTCATCGTCTACAGCCACGGCGAGTATCTGGCCCTCGGCAAAAAGCTGGGCACCTTCGGCTACAGCGTGCGGAAGAAAAAGAAAGCGCAGCGGAAATAATCTCCGCCGCGCTTGACAAATCTTGCAAAACAAACTATACTGAACTTAAAGAAGGCACTGCGACAAGCGGTCAGCCTCTTGCTCATAGGACTAGTTCAAAAATTGAACCGTCGCCTTTGCCGAGGTGGCGGTTCAGCGTTTTTTCACGATAATGGTGATCGTAAACTCACCAATAATGAAAAAGGGGCTGTTGCAAATAACTCCTTCCGTCATCGCTTACGCGATGCCACCTCCCTCTGAGAGGGAGGCTTTCACAGCTTACCGTTACGCCAAGGCTCCCTCCGAGAGGGAGCTGGCACGGCAAAGCCGTGACTGAGGGAGTTGTGCAACAGCCCCTTTTTTACTGGTTCAGCAGCTCCGTCAGGCACTGCACCGTGCGGCCATGGTAGCCGGTCACGGTCTCGGCGTGGAGCAGAC
>UMIM01023292.1_pt1 | contig 13159 bp, 9 predicted proteins | sample 1965831 | NCBI WGS metagenome assembly UMIM01 (sample SAMEA4836125, study PRJEB28245) | human gut metagenome | biome: gut microbiome; material: fecal sample | place: Denmark | collected 2008 | reverse complement strand
TTTCTTAGTTGAAGTACTCCATGAGATTGCATCATTGAGTTGTCTATCATTTTGAAGCAATATTGCTAACTCATCTGTAAGATTCTTTCTTGTAGTCAATTTACAATACTCTCTATGAGCTGCAAGAAGAACAGAAACAGCTAACATTAACGATTTGTTAATAGTACTTTTTCTCATACTATTATAGTTTGGAGTAACTTTTCTGAATGCATAACCACCAAATAAGTAATGAGCTTGTTTCATGCTATTCTTAAACAAGTCAACATATTTGTTCAATTTTTCTATTGAAATCTCATTTAGTTCTTCTACGCACGAATCCAAAGTGCGACTCATATTACCATCATATCCTGCCAGTCTGAAGTCATTTGTATAAAGATTATAGAAACAGATGAACCTTAATGCAGATTCTTGTGCAGCCATTCTAGTATCCTTTATGCTACCACAAGTCGCAGTTTGAAACTCTTGGGAGGATATCATATTGTATAACGTATCTTGAACATTACTCCTAGATAGACAATTTCTAATTTCTTGATCATTCAATGCTTTTCCACCGGTATTTAGTCTTCTGAAAAGATCATATTTTAATTGATTAGGTGAACGATAGTCAATTTTAAAACATGTTATCTGCGTACGATAAAATCGCCTTAATTGTAAATCTGGCAAATGAAGTTCAGAAAATGTCAGTCCGTTACAGTAGTCAAAATACTCCATATTACACAAACGTAACCTATTATTCATAAAATCTCTTATGGTACTTATACGCTGCAAGCCATCCACTATAGTCATACGTCCGTCATCATACTCACTAAGATAAATTGCCGGCAAAGGTAAACCAAGAAAGATAGACTCTATCAAACGACTTTGGCGAGTCTTATCCCAAACAAAATTACGTTGAAAACGAGGTGCTATTTCAATATCACCCTGTTCTACCATACGTATTAAATCGCTTATACTATAATTGTCAGGATTGACTATAATATCCTTAGGGCCGTAGCCTGGTTTACGGGGTTGCAATATTTCTTCGCTGTCAACTTCCAAGCCTTGTGACTGTACTTCTATCCAGTTTTCGGAAAGACCAACCATTCGTTCTTCAACAACACCTAACGGTTCTTCAAAGACATTCGGATTTACTAACGTAAAAATATTGGTAAATTCATCTTTCTTAACGACATACTTTTCACTATCTGCAGAATCTCCTATCAGGTAGAAATTTTCCCCTTCATTTCTAAGAAAGAATGTTTTTTCGCTCCGTTCACCTTTAAGGGTAAATCTGACTTCTAATTGAGACATTGTATATTGTTGTTATTTGATTCATTGATTTATATAAACCTTAATCATTAATATACAAGAATCTATTTTAAGAATATTGTATATAAGATTATATGATACAAAATTACCAATTTTATTTCAAGCGACAAAAAAATAGACGATTGAGATTAAAATGAATAATAACTGATGTACAAATACGCACTTCAGCAAGAGAAACTATCAATAATTAAATAGAAACAATCCCCTCAACAATTCATCCTAATTCTATTTCATATAAAAATAAGTAATAACTATATTAAAATATCTAAAAAAGAAAGGCTCTTAATCAGAAAAGTGATTTATATCCAAAAGCTATTTCTGTTATCTAACATATTATTCAGATACCTCATTAAGAATTCCTTTGCAAACGCATGCAGATTAAGGAATAAACTGTTCTAATCCTAATGGAATATACATGTCAATCCAACAGTGGAGACAAATAAAACGTCTGATACTCAGATCAATAAATAATAGCTTAGAAAAATAATAATCTCCCCCCTCTCACTTTTTATCAGAAAATAAATATCTAGCATATGTAAAATAAGAAAGAAGAACCGACTTATTACAAACTTATTAAAACCCTCATTCACATTATCAGTATGTATGAATAGCAATCTTCCGGCAGAGCTCCTTTCGCAAAAACTACAACATACCAATCTATAATCATATGTAAAAATTCCTACAAAAATCATGAACTAAATGATGAAACAGAACCGGAGAAAGACTAAAATACGAAGGTACATTCAACCTATTCAGTATATATTTATTAATAATACAATAATACTATCTTGCCCCCACAGAAGATGATTTCCATAATCTCAATGCCATACAATCTATAGATTTTATCATATCGTTCTTCACAATTTTACACCATAAAACTTGTCTTTTTCAATCAAGAGAACTATCTTTAGAACATGAATACAGAAAAAGAAATTCTAAAAGGAAACAATCTAACCAACATTGACGAACTCATGGATTCCCAGTTCGGCAAACCCGGGACACCAGAACGTGAAAAATTCTGTGAAGAAACCCGTACTTATGTGAACGAACATACCAAAACTACGGAATGTAGGAACTCCCAAAAGATACGAAAATAACCGGCTTTTCCCGTCCGTTCCGGCAAACCAGAAAACACTACCTCCGTAACGTCAAATTCTTCTCTAATGAAGATGGAAAGAGGTGGTTCTCTGAAAAGTCCGTACTTAATAGTTCGATGTATCCAGTTGAATACTAATATTCTACAAGGTTCACTAGCAAATATTGTAGGAACTGAACCTATTTTTGTAAGCAATGCCGAACTATGCAGATTCAAATACGTGATAATAAACACATTACATTTCATCCAATTACTCCAAGGCAGATTGGGGCTCAGGGTTCGGGCCCCAAGCGGATCCGAACCTTTTCCTATGACCTTAACAAATATCTGAAAATCACACATCTACTTTATTTTCTTTTCTTATAATCCTTTATTCAAGGTCATTAATAATCAATATATTACATTCCATTCAGAACCATAATCTATGTCTTATCCATGTCCTATGCACCCATTTGTGATATGGACACAATTAATATTTATTTCTTATGAGACATAGTTTTTCCATTTACTTTTATCTGAAGCGTAGAAAGCTTCAAAAAGACAGCAAGTCAACAATCATGCTCCGCATTATAGTCAATAACAAGGCAACAGATGTAAGCCTGAAGACTTCCATCTTGCAGGAACATTGGGACAAGCAGAACAAACGTGTTTCTGCCATGAACCCAGAAGCACACGACATCAATGCATATCTGGACAATGTAAGTTCCACGTTACTCCACTATTACCGACAGGCCCAACTGGAAGGAAAGCAGCTTACAGCAAGCATGCTGAAACAACGCTTCATGGCAACAGGATCCAATCCACTTTCTCTCCTGAAAGTATTTGACAAACTGGTGAAAGATGCGGACAGGCTGGCACATGCCGGACAAATCAGCATGTCCCATTCCAACAGGCATAAACTGGTCTACAAGCGGCTTGAGGAGTTCTGCAAGAAGATGGGCAGGCAAGATATGGCACTGGAACAGTTCAACCGGCAGATGATACACGAACTGGAGCTGTTCTTCAGAACTGACTGCAGGCTGTCGGTCAATACGACAGCCAAGATGATGAGTATGGTAAGAAAAGGAATTCTATGGGCTTACCGGTGCGGAATCATCCCAACCAATCCGTTCTCAACCTACCGTATAAAGAAGGAGGAAAGTCAGAAACAATACCTGAACAGGCAGGAAATAATAAGGATAATGGGCAAGCGGCTGGATATTCCCAGGCTGGCTTCCATCCGTGACATATTCATCTTCAGCTGCTTCACGGGCATCGCCTATTCAGACATATGTAGACTGAGGAAGGATCAGATCATTTCAGATTCCGACAAGGGTATGTACATCCACCTGTACAGAACCAAGACCAACCATCCGGCATTCATCCCCCTTCTTCCTCAGGCTAGGAAAATGGTCAGCCTCTACTTCGGGAAAGGCGAGTCGGAATACCTGTTCCCGACCATCTCGAACCAGAAAAGCAACGCCTACCTTAAAGAGCTTGCCGACATCTGTCATATCAGAAAAAGGGTGACATTTCATGTAGCAAGACATATCAATTCTTCTTACCCATTGAAAACAAGGAACTTACAAAGATTGTCAGCTTAACAGGTAACGATTTGGAAACCAGCGGGCTTCTCTATTCTGCAATGTTCTGCATCAATCAAAAGAACGCTTCTCTCATTTGCAAAAGTAGTGTTTTTCTTCCTTATTGCCAAAGCTATTCCTCTGAAAAATAGAGAAAATCAAACATCTTATCATTATTGTACATTTGTTGCACATCTTGGTGATGAAAATCGGTAGCACTGTCTTGCTTTTAATTCCATACCGTTTCCACATCATATTTGAGCCTGCCCATTTGCGAATAGCCTGTCGGCAGGTTCGCCTATCTGTGTGCCGGCAGGCAGGCACGCCGGCAGACCGGTCGGCAGGCAAGCAGGACGGCAGGCAGGTTGGAGCGCGGGCAGGCTTGCAGGCCAGCGTGCGTATGCCTATATGCTTTTGTTTATTGCACTTTTGTTGCTTCATTACTACGTTGATAGACGGATGTATTGTACCACCGATTTATATCATTCAAACTCCACCTCTCTAAAGCCACAATCCATTGCTGATACCTTTATTTGAAGTTTCGCTGTTGTAAACCTGCACAACAACACGACAGCAAACCAGCATATCATTGAAACTATGTTGCTTCCTATCTGCATTGGATTACTTTCTTGGTTGTCCGGTTCTGTTCATCGTCGATTTTGTAAATCATTGGTTTGCTGAGCTTGTGAACAAGCGAGGATGTATTTGCTCAAAATAGCATTTCCTTATTAGTCTAATGTCAGTTTTGGCTGTGATTGGCACATATTGACATCCGAATTGGCACTATTGTCTGTTTCTCAGAAGGATGAAAATCCGGCTTTGTTCCCTGTAATCTCAATAAGGTGCAGGCTTGCAAACCGCCCTATTCCCTTTCTTCTTTTGGGCAGCTTGGGCATCGGGAAACGATGCTTTGAAAGCCGAAATAACAACACTTGTTCAAATCCGTTTATTGACGGATTTCTTGTGCTCTCAAAAGCACAGCAAGGTGTCCTTCGAGTTACTCGAAGGCTTTTCGGTTACTGCCGAAAAGTGGCAGCAGCAAGGTATGTTTTGAGTTACTCAAAACCTTTCGGGTTACCCCCGAAAGCCTTGCCGCTGGGTTGCCTCTCCGAAGTCGGGCAACCTGTAATTTTTTAGAATTTTGCAGTTGGCGAACTTTTCCTACTATGAGTATGCTAAGTCACGATGATGATTTCCCGAACAGCCTTGCCAATATAGATAATCTCTTTTTTTGCGTCTTGGTATCGCTTCCTTTCCGATACACAGTTTTCAGTGAACCGTCCTTGTATGACTTTATTTCGTTCCGCATCCATTCACTTTCGGGCAAATCTCCGAGGAACAAGCGGCAACCGTTCCCGGCAATGACGGGTATTGTGCAGAGGATGATTTCGTCCAGCAGGTGCATCCGTGCCATGCCGTTGATGATGTTTGCGGTAGTGGTGTTGGCTTCTATAAAATAGGTGGTGTCGGACTTGTCAAGCACCAGCATCGTGAGGGAGGTGTATTCGGAGAGCGGACGGGCGGTTTCCTTCATTGCGGCAATGCCGAACCTGTCCGGCGTGTCGGTTTTGACAAGCCATTTCTGCGCTTCCCCTGAAGTGTCCGCGAGGCATCCGTCCATCGTGAGGACGGCGAATAATACGACTTTTCCCATTCGGTCTCTTTTTTAGTGGTTATGACCGAAGCCAACGAAAATAGCGTGCTAATCACGCTACTTCTGGTGATGGCTCTGGAAAGCCGGACAGGAATCACGTAAATGCACGCTATGCCGAGGCATAGCATAAGCATCACGCAATCGTATCCTGTCGTTCAAATTTTCCAGATTCTCACCAGATGCGCCTTGCGGTCTTATTCTATACTATATGTTCATCGGGGAGCGGAACTTGCGTCCGTAACCCCGAATTTCTCAAATGTTGCTACAAAGGTAGCTTTTTTACCTGAATATCCTTCATGTTCCTTTCGTTTTTTATTCAATTCCGTATGCTTTCAGCTTGTTATACAACGTAGTGCGCCCGATGCCGAGCAGTTCGGCAGCCAGCGAGCGGTTGCCGTCCGCCTGTTTCAGCGCACGGATTATCTGCTTCTTCTCCATTTCCACGTTCTTCAAGGACAAGGATGTTTCGCCCGACAACAGTGGTTCTTCAAAATTCAGTTTGTCAGCCGTTATCACATCCCCGTCGGTGAACAGCACCGCCGAGCGTACAGTACCTTTCAGTTCCCTCACGTTGCCGCTCCACGGATGGACGAGCATCCGCTTCCTTGCTTCCGCATTAAAGCCTTTCACCCGTTTGCCGAACTCCCCGTTGGCAAGTTCACGAAAAAACTCCGCCAAAGGCATGATGTCCTCATGGCACTCACGTAGCGGAGGGATGTTCTGCGTATATTCCTTAATCCGATGGTACAAGTCCTGACGGAAACGCTTTCCGGCTACTGCTGACTGCATATCCTCGTTGGTAGCGGCAATGATGCGCACGTCAGCAGTCTTTTCCTTGTTGCCGCCTATGGATCTGTACCGTTTGCTTTCCAATGCACGCAGCATCATCTGTTGTACTTCTAATGGCAGGTTGCCTATCTCGTCAAGGAACAGCGTGCCGCCGTCGGCTTCCTCCCAATAGCCTTTCCGTTTGGCATCCGCACCGGTGAACGCTCCTTTCTCGTGTCCGAACAGTGCGGATGCGGCAAGTTCCTTCGACAGTAAGCCACAGTCCACAGCGACAAAGGGCTTGCCTGCCCGTTTGCTCATCGTATGTATTTTCTCAGCGACGTGTTCCTTGCCCGTTCCGTTCTCGCCCAGCACCAATACGCTCATGTTGGTTGGTGCAACCAGTCTTATCTTGCGGTCTATCTCACGGAAAGCCGCACTCTGCCGCTCGTAAACCGGCGTTTCGTGCCGTTCCGTCCTTTTCCGCAAGGTTTTCAGAAGTGGAAATAGGTTGTTTTCTATCAGCTTCTTCGGGATATAATCCTCCGCACCCGACTTCATCGACCTGACGGCGGTGGGCACCTCGTCATAATCCGTCATGATGATGTAGGAATTGCGTTTCCCCTGCTTTCTCAGTTCTTCCAACAGCAGGATGCCGTCACCATCGTTCAAGCGCAGGTCGGCAAGCACGATGTCGTCCTCGCATATCTTGGCGAACAGCTTGCGTGCCCCGTTACAGGTGGATGCGCTGACGGTCTGAAAACCTTTGCTTTCCAGCAGCCTGCATACATAGCCGGAAAAAGTGAGGTTGTCCTCTATCACGATTATTCTTCCCATCGTTCCGCCTCCTTTCTTGCCAATTCCACAATCTGCCTGCCTTGTGCCAATACCGCATCGACAGCAGCATTTACCTCGTCCTCTGGGATGTTTTTCTTATGGATTGCTTCATACAGCACCATCAACGGCTGTTCGGCTTTCATCAGCATCCATGAGCTTCTCAGGTGATGTACCCAGCCGTCCAACGCTTCCATGTCCTTTGCTTCCGCCGCTTTCCGAACTTCGTCCATTTCTTTCTCCGTTTCAGTTACCAGTCGTTCCAATGTCCGTTTCCCGTCACCGAAGGCGAGCAATGGCGAAAGGTCGGGTTGGAACCGTTGTTTTTTCCTGACACACCGTCCTATGACATCCAGCAGTTCACCGATGGAGAACGGCTTGGGAAGCATCGCAGTGAAGCCTTGCGATACAAGTTCCTCCTGCGTGATATAGCCTGCCGCCGTTGCAGCTACAACAGGGATGGTCCGTGAATTGCCAATCTCCGATGTGCGCAGGAGTTCCAGCACTTCGTAGCCGTTCATGTCCGGCATCTTCAAATCGGTTATCAGCAGGTCATAGTCCTTGCCGCGCATCCTGTCCGTCAGTTCACTGACATTCAGGCAAGCGTCACACTCCACATTGTTCTGTACAAGCATGCCGCGCATCATGTCGAGTATCACCCGGTCATTGTCCAGCAGGATAACGGTACAGTCCGGTACAGACCGCCTTTCTGCCCTTTCCGTGCTGTCGGTAACCTGTTCCGCTTCGGGAAGAGGCAAGGTGACAGTAAAGCGGCTTCCTTTGCCTTGTACGCTCTCCAACAAAATGCTCCCTTTCATCAGCCCGACAAGCTGCCTGACAATGGAAAGCCCAAGCCCGAAACCGTCCTCCGTCACGGCATTGCCGAGCCGCTCGAACGGTTTGAATACATCTTCCCGTTTTTCCTCGCTTATGCCGGTTCCGGTATCCTCCACCACAAGCGTGAACAGTCCGTTCCGATACGAGGTTATAAGGGAAACCGTTCCATTCGAAGTGAACTTAATTGCATTTGACAATAGATTACTGCCGATGTTCAGTATGCGGTTCTTGTCGCCTGTGACCACTTCAACCGCATGGCTGTTTACATTCAATCTGAGCTTTTTTGCTTCAGCCAGCGGAGCGAACTCCATTTCAAGCGTTTCGGCAATCGCGCTCAACTTGAACGGACGGGGATTTATGGTCACTTTCCCGTTGTCCAGCCGGAAATACTCCAACAGGTTGTTTATCATGAACGCCATGCGTCCGGCGGATTCGCGTATGGCTTCCGTGTGGTGTACTCTTTCCGCATCTTCCTTGTCCTGCAAGACCAGTTCCGCATTTCCGATGATGGCGGTTAGCGGCGTGCGCAGTTCATGGGAAACATTCTGGATGAGGTTGCGCCGCAGCCGTATCAGTTCCCTGTTTTTGTTATCACTCGCCTGCAATTCTTCGATGAGTTTTTCACGCTTCTTCTTTTCATTGGCATTGCGTTTTAATTCTCTGTGAATTGTGAGATACGACAGGAATAGCAGGACGATGGCTGCCGATATGGTAGCCGTGTACAGACGCATGGAAAGATTTTGTGCTTCCGCTATTTTCTGTTCCTTCTGCTTGAAAGCTGTCCGTGCTTGTCCGTCAAGGTCGCTGACAAGGCGGTTCATTTGGGTGTTCAATGTCCGGTTGCGTGTGCGCAGGCTGTCTGCGTAGGCATCCATTTCTGCCGCCTGTTTCCGTTGCAAGGCAATCAGGCTGTCGCTGAACTCGTGCAGTTCTTTGGCTGACGGAAGTACCTGCACGTTTTTTTTGCCGCCGAAGAAGCCTGCGATACCTTTTTTCTTCTGCTGCACAGTGCGTACACGGGTGGCACGTTTCGCTACTTCGGGCAGATGATTTACTAAGAGGCTGTCAGCTTCTTCCTGCCGTTCAAATACAGTCATGACATGCCGTAGATGTTCCTCCTTGCTTTGTAACATAAAACGCAGGGTATCTATCTGTTCCGGGCGGACAAAATCCTTGCAATAAGATTTCAATGACTGTAACAGGCTGTCCGTTTGCAACCGTTGTGCATGGTAGCGCAGATAGTCCGCCTCTTTCCAACCGATAACACTTTCACCCGACATGGCGAGTCCTGTAATATATAAATGGACCATATTTATGTCCTGACGTATCCTGCGTATCTCGACACTTTCCGATTCAATCTCCCGCATCCGTTTGCGCTCATGCATCAAAATAGCGGCCATGCTGCCAATGACCGCCATTAAGATGAAGTATCCGAAAAGGATTCTCATTCGTAAATTCTGTTGCGTCATGCTTGCCATCCGGTCAATAATAACATTCATGGTACACCTCGAAGTACATGATGCCGCGTTCCGGCGAGAAACGGATTTTGTCCTCCCTCGCCAGCCAGCCGATGGCGGCTGCCAGTTCCAGCGGGTTCAGTCCTGTATCTTTCACGAGTTCTTCCCACGAACATCTGTTGTTGTGCAACACGCGCCAGACGATGCCGGCATTCTCACCAATTTGTTCCTTGTTCATGCGCTTAAAGATTGAGAGTTATTGATAAAGGTTTCCCTGTAATGTTTGGGTGACATGCCTTTCTGCGCCTTGAAATATTTTCCAAAGAAAGAGGCGTTCGGGAAATTGAGCCGATAGACAATCTCCTTGATGGGCATCTGCGTATGGCACAGCATGCGTTCGATTTCCTTAATGGTCTCCTCCCGTATCCATTCGGTCGGAGTCTTGCCGCTGGCTGCTTTTACCACGGAGGTAAGATATTTAGAGGTGATACACATCTTGGAAGCGTAGAATGCCACGCTTCTTTCCCAACGGTGATGCATGAACAGCAAGTCCCTGAACCGTGCATACAGGGCATCTTGCGAGGACTTGTAGAGACACGCACCTTTGGCGAAATGATTGACGCGCATCAGCAGGCGGTTTTCTTTCATCAGCAGCCCGATGACGGTGGATAGTTCCAAGAAACTCAATCCGGTGGATTTCTCCAGTTCCTTGAAGGAAAGGTTGCCGCCGTTCTTTTCGATAGCGGCCAATACGATGGTTGTTGCAGAGTTGTTATTTCCCATATTTTTCTATTTTATGAGTAGTCAGATTCGTCTTTTGTTTTTGTTTTCAATATCCTTTACCAATAACCGCTCCGTATTCACGGTGGTCACTACGCCCGATCCATTGCCCGCAGCTTCCGACTGTTCCGCCAGAGATACCACATGCATATCAGTAGGGAAACCATCGTGGACAAGGGAGGGGCATAGCCCATGAGCTGCAGGTCCGTCGGGTCCAACTGCCCGAACAGGTACGACAGCGGGATGCGGAACAGGAACGTCGCAATCATGCTGTGTATCATCGGGAACCACGAGTTGCCCTGCCCGCTGAAGTAGGAATTGATGCAGAACACGAAGCTAACCAGAATGCAGTCAATGCTGTATCCCCGCAGGTATCCGGCAGCCATTTCCACCACCGCCGCATCGTTGGTGAAGATGGCGGTCAACGTCTCCGGCAGGAACTGCGAATAGACGCATACCGACACGCCGAACACCAGCGCCATGCCGATGCCCGACCACAGGCAGCGCGTCATGCGGCTCACCAGACCCGCGCCGTAGTTCTGCGCCGTCATGGTCGCCACCGCCGCAGCCACCGCCGTAGGAGGTAGCATGGCGAACACGATGATTTTCTCCACCACGCCCAGCGATGCCGAGGCGATGACCCCCATCTGGTTCACGATGACGGTAATGAGCAGGAACGAGATGTTTATCAGCGCATCCTGCAAGGCAATGGGGGCACCGAGTTTCGTAATCTGCGTGGAAAGGAAACGGTTGGGACGGATGTTTCGCCAGCCGAATTCAAAGTGGAAGCCCCGGCGGTGCAGGAACCACAACGCCGCCAGAAAGCTGATACCCTGCGAAAGCACGGTGGCGGTGGCGGCTCCTGCCGCACGCATACCGAAGCCTCCCACCAGCAAGAAATCGACCCCGATGTTGATGACGCAGGCTATCAGCACGAAGTAGAGCGGAGACTTCGAATCGCCCAAACCACGCAGGATGCCGCACACCACGTTATATCCCATGATGAACGGGATGCCGGCAGAACAAATCAGGATGTAGTGCAGGGTGTCCGCCATCGCTTCCTGCGGCGTGTGCATCAGCACGGCAATCTGCTTGTGGAAGCCCACCATGACAAGCGTAAGGAGGATGCCTATCACGGCGAAGAAATAGACGGAGGTGCCGATGGTGGCAGCCACCTTCCGGTCGTCCTTCGCCCCGGTGCTCATGGCAATCAGGATGGTCGTTCCCGTGGTCAGCCCGAGGATGATGCCCGTGATGGTCTGCATCACTTGGCTTCCGATGGCCACTCCCGCCACGCTCGCCGCATCGTCATACTGCCCCACGACGAACAGGTCCGCCCCGCCGTAGAGTGCCTGCAACACGTTCGCTATCAGGAAAGGCAGGGCGAACTGCAATAAAGTCTTGGGCACGCTGCCCTTGGTCAAGTCCATCTCTTTCATAATCCGGATTCGTTTATGGAGTTAAGAATATACAGGATGATGTCCACTGTGCGATCTATGCCAACGGAGCTGTCGATGCTGAATCGGTAGTTGGAGGCATATCCCCACCGTCCCTGCGCGTAATGGTCGTGGTATGCCGCCCGATTCCGGTCGGTCGTGCGGATGAGTTCCTCCGCCTGCGCCTCCGTACAGCCGTTCCGCTGCATGACCCGTCTGACACGCTCTTCCAGCGGAGCGTGGACAAACAAATGGAAGCATCCGGGGAAATCGCGCAGCACGTAGTCAGCACAACGCCCCACGATGACGCACGGCCCCTGTACGGCAAGCCGGCGGATGACATCGCTCTGCGCCATGAAGATACGGTCGGGCAGCGGGATGTTGTTGCCTGCCAGATAGGAACGGTAGCTCAGACTGCCGGGCACGTCGTCCTCGGACTTCAGGATAAAGTCGGCGGACAGTCCGGACTGCACGGCGGAAAGCTCCGCCACGTTCTTGTCATAAAAGGAAAAGCCGAGTCTGGCGGCAAGCGACTGTCCTATCTCGCGTCCGCCCGAGCCGTACTCACGGCTGATGGTAATGATTCTGTGTTTCATCTGTTCATTCATATATTTGTTATTTTATGGTTGTTGCTGATAACAGGAAATGCCGGATAAAATGGACGGTTTTACCCTGTCATCTTATCCGGCATCATCCGTTGCCCTCCGATGAGGATTATAAAACGCTTTCTCCCGTTATTATTCCGCCCCACCGCCCAACGCATGGTACAGGTTGATAACACCCTGTATCTTGTCGAAGCGGTCGTTGGCTTCCGTTAATTCCGCCTGCAACAATGTCTGGCGGGCAGTCAGCACTTCAAGGTAGGAAGAGCTGCTGCTGTACTCCATCAGCTTGCGGGTATTGTCAACGGCGGACTGTAGCGTAGTCACCTGCTCGCCGATAATTTTAAGGCGCGAGTTGGCGGTCTGCCATTGCATCAGCGCGTCGTTCACCTCGTTTCCTGCTTTCAGTAGGCTCTGGCGGAAGCTGAGCAGGGCTTCTTCCTGCTGCGCTTTGGCGATGCGCAGGTTGGCGATGTTCCGTCCCCGGTTGAACAAAGGCTGCGTGAGCGATCCGAGGGCACTCAGCAGCCAGCTGCTGGGATTTATAATCGCTGCACCATTATTGTTCGTCCATCCGGCAGAACCGCTTAGCGTGATGCCCGGATAGAAAGCGGAGCGGGCGGCATTGGTGGCATAGAATGCCTGTGCCAAGGACTGTTCCGCCTGACGCACGTCGGGACGGCGTTCCAGCAGTTGCAGGGGCACGCCCACCGCCAGCGTGTCGGGGAACTGTTGCCCTTCCAATGTGGAGCGTTCTATCTGCCGGGGTACGGAGCCGAGCAGGGCGGAGAGAGAATTCTCCTGCGCCCGTATCTGCTTCTGCAG
>UMIM01050624.1_pt1 | contig 13217 bp, 10 predicted proteins | sample 1965831 | NCBI WGS metagenome assembly UMIM01 (sample SAMEA4836125, study PRJEB28245) | human gut metagenome | biome: gut microbiome; material: fecal sample | place: Denmark | collected 2008 | reverse complement strand
AAGGGGCTTCCTTACCTCTTTTTTTTAAAATAAGGAGAATGAAAATAGATGGAAGAAGAGAATATAGAAAATGTACTAGAATTACGACATATAACTAAGATTTTTCCAGGAATCAAGGCTAACGATGATATTTCTCTCACCCTCAGAAAAGGTGAAGTTCATGCTTTGCTAGGTGAAAATGGAGCTGGAAAATCTACTTTAATGTCTATGGTTTCCGGTCTTTATCAACCAGACGAAGGTGAAATACTTTTGAATGGTAAAAAAGTCAATATCAAAGATCCTCACCAAGCCTCCGACCTAGGAATAGGAATGGTTCACCAACATTTTATGTTGGTCGGAGTGTTCACTGCATTGGAAAATATAATCTTAGGTGTTGAACCTACGAATAAACTAGGATTTATTCAGCCTAAAGAAGCTAGACAAAAGCTTGTAGATTTGTGCAACAAATTCAACTTTAATATCAACCTCGATGAAAAAGTTGACGATATGAGTGTTGGCGAACAACAAAAAGTTGAAATCTTAAAAATGTTGTTCAAAGATTCAAACATTCTGATTTTTGATGAGCCTACTGCTGTTTTGACTCCTCAAGAAATCGATGACTTAATGGTTTCCATTAGAAACTTAGCAAAGGAAGGAAAGTCAATACTATTCATCTCCCATAAGCTCGATGAAATCATGAAGGTCACTGACAGAGTTACCATCTTAAGAAAAGGAAAATGCATTGGAACACTCAACACTAAAGAGACAAACGCTAAGGAACTCTCTAAAATGATGGTCGGACGTGATGTCGAATTAGTGACCTCAAAAGATGAATGCCATCCAGGTGCGGATGTCCTAACCATAAACAATTTGACTGTATTCAACCAAGAGAAAGAGAAAGAGACAGTAAAGCATATCTCTTTCAATGTCAGACGCGGTGAAATTGTATGTCTCGCAGGTATCGAAGGTAACGGTCAAACCGATTTAATTTACGCAATAACAGGTTTGTGCAGAGCTAAAGAAGGTGAAATCATCCTTCATAATGTCAAGAATCAAAAATACAGCGAAAAGAAAAAACTAGAAATAGAAAAGAAACATAAAGAATACACCGTCCCTGAATATGTCGATGTACATTTGGAAAAACTTACTATTAGAAAACGTTCATTAGCCGGTCTTTCACATATCCCTGAGGATCGTCAGAAATATGGATTGGCTTTGGACTTCTCATTGGCTGATAACATCGTTTTAAGAAAATACTTTGAAAGACCATATGAAATATTCGGCTTAAAAAATAAGAAAAAAATAAACGAATACGCTAATGAAATGATTAAAAAATATGATATTCGTTCAAGCTTAGGTCCAATATCTACAGTTAGGTCGATGTCTGGTGGAAACCAACAAAAAGCAATCATTGCAAGAGAGATGGATACAAATTGCCCCCTATTGATAGCTGTCTCTCCTACAAGAGGTTTGGATGTGGGTGCAATTGAAAATATTCATAAGCAGTTAATTCAAAACAGAGACGAAGGAAAAGCCGTTCTTCTAGTATCGCTAGAACTCGATGAAGTAATGAATTTGTCTGATAGAATTCTAGTCATGCACGATGGTGAAATAGTTGCTGAATTGAATCCTAAGGAGACCACTGTACAAGAGATTGGTCTCTATATGTTAGGAACAAAGAAGCAAGAAAGGAGTGAATAATATGAAAGAAATATGGAATAAGATAACATCTGCTTTATCTAAGTTCTTCAAAGATGTTTATTCTAAAGTATTGACTCCTATCGGGCATTTCTTCCAGTTTATTTGGAACTGGTGCTACACAATTGTATTCACCCCCATTGGGCATTTCTTCCGGTTTATTTGGAACTGGTGCTACACAAATGTATTCACCCCCGTTGGGCATTTCTTCAATAAAGGTTGGAACTGGTTTACCAACACAAAAACTGGTGCAGCAATAAGAAAATTCTTCTCTTGGTCATACTCGCATGAAGCTGTTAGAGCTACAACCTCAAGTATCATTTGTATTCTAATAGGTCTTTTCATCGGTTTCATAGTAATGATGATTCGTGATCCTTCAAGTTGCTTTGAAGGCTTAGGAGTAATATTTGTATCCGGTGCAAAAAATCCAAGCAATTTTGCAAATGTCTTAGTAGAAATGACACCGATGATTTTGGCTGGTATCTCGATATCGTTTGCTTTTAAATTAGGCTTGTTCAATATTGGAGTAACAGGTCAATTGACAATGGGTGCTTTCCTTTCAATTTTGACTGGATTAGCTGGTGCAGATTGGTACTGGTGTTTATTGGTTGGAATGTTGGGGGGAGCTGCAATTGGATCTATAAGTGGATTCTTAAAAGCAAAGTTCAACGTCAACGAAGTCTTATCCGGAATCATGCTCAACTGGATCGTCTACTATTTAACCGGTCTAATTGGATCAAATCTTCCTGACACATGGATTGATAAGAACAATAACACAAAACTTACAATCATGCCTAAGACTGGAAGACTACCTTCATTAGCAGGTCCAGGAATATTCGAAGATGTCACTTGGGGATTAATCATTGCAGCTGTCATCGCTATTATCATTTGGTTCATTCTTAGATATACAAAATTTGGATTCGAGCTCAAGCTTTGTGGCTCCAACAAATATGTAGCAAAATATGCTGGTATAAACCAAAATGGTAAGATTATTCTTTCATTGCTCATCAGCGGTGCAATAGCAGGAATTTGTGGATACATGGTATATGGTGCAGCCACACCTACACAATTCACTTACGGTGCCTTGGATGGAGTCATGATTAGCGATGGATTCAATGGAATTTCAATTGCATTGATAGGTCAGACCAATCCTATTGGATGTATCTTCAGTTCGTTCTTCTTGTCCTATATCAACCAAGCTCAAACAAGAATCGTCAACGTCTCAGCTTCATATAGTAAATACTATATGGAATTGGTCAAAGCAGTCATCGTCTACGGTGCAAGCTTAAGCTCATTCATCGGTTACTTGTTGAAGAAAAGAAATGAACGTAAGAAAGATGATGTAGATCTAAAGTTTAGAAGTCTTTTCAAGAAAAAAGGCGATGAAGTCAATGCTGAAGGAAGGAGTAAATAGATATGAATTTCTTAATTGATATAGCTCCACTTACTTATGGTTCAATTATCTTCTTACTGATAGTATATGGTGTTGGATTTACCTTAGGTTCATTCGGTGGATTATTCTCAGAATGCTCCGGTATCATCAATATCGCCTTGGATGGTGCAATGTTGATCGGTGCTTTCTCAGGAATTTCGTTCTGTAGAGGTATAGCTGGGGCGATGAATGGAAATCCTTTGATATCAAATTACTGGTTTGCTAATTTGATTTACATACTAGGTTTAATTGTATGTATACTCGTCTCTCTAGCATTTTCATTCTTACTATCATTCGTGTCAATCAAATTCAAAGCAGATCAAACAATTGTCGGAACTGCCTTGAATAGCGTTGTAACAGCTATTGTTTTGATTGCTAATACAATTATCTTAAACAAGGATAAGCCTGAAGTTGACGTCTCAATGTTTATGAGCGCAACAAACATTAAATCCGGAAATGAATTTATCGACGGCTGTTTCTCCAATATGAATTTAACTCTCGTGATTGGAGTCATAATGATTGCTATTTTGGTTCTCACTATGAACAAAACTAAATTCGGTCTTAGATTGAGAGCATGCGGTGAAAACCCACAAGCTGCTGATTCTGTCGGAATCAATGTCAATAGAATGCGTTACATCGGAACCGCTATAGGAACCGCTGCCGCCGGTGCTGGTGGATACATAATATTCTCTTGTTTGAAGTTAGGTGAATGGAGTTTAAATTCAGGTGTCTTCGGTTACGGATTCTTGGTCTTAGCAATAGAAATTCTAGGAAACTGGAAGGCTATAAATGTAACCATCTCTGCTTGGATTTTTGCAGCATTCTTCGCTTTTGCAAACTTCATGACAGTTGCCTTCAGTTCAGGAAATGCTTTCTATAACAGCAAAGCTTTCTACATGTTGCTTCCATATTTACTCACATTGTTATCATTGATCATCTTCTCAAAGAAAAGCCATGCTCCAAAGAGTGAAGGTATTCCATACGACAAATCGAGTAGATAATGATATAAAACTTAAAAGACTCCATCGAAATGATGGAGTTTTTTATTCACTTCAGTTCAGCTTCAATTCAATCTTTGGATGTCTTTTCATCCACTGACGATTCTTCATCAACAAGTTTTATAAGACCTTTTTCAAGAGCGACACTGGGATGCTTAAATTTCTTTCCATTATAATCAACTACAATGTTTCCTTTGACATCGATGTCTATAATAGTACCTTCTCCTCTAGCCCCTTTAACTTTTTTCCCAATCAATTCTTTTGTATCTGACATTTTGACTTGCTCCTTTTCTAAATTTTATCGTACAATTCCTTAATTTTCAATTTATTTGATCATCAAGTTCAAGCTAGATTCATTCAAATAGAAGTGCTAAAGAATCCTAACTTTTATAAAATATAGAAATTCAATCCAAACTGGTATTGATCACTTACATAACAAATTGATTTAGCATATTATTCAAAAGAATACATGCAATAAAACAAAGAAAGACATTTTTTATAAAGGATTTTAAATTGAACCATGCATATTTACTTTTTAATATTCTCAAATAAGATCGACAAATAAAATAGTATTACTAATCCACTTAAATTTCCTTTTTAATACATATAATGATGATATTGATGGTAATGAATATCAGTAAATCAAAAAATCTCTTGGATTTTAACCAAGAGATGTGATTATCTATAGCAAGAATTACCTAAAATGATACAATTCCCGCACCCTTACTTATCTGCTGTGTTTTCTCTTATACCTTAATAATTGTAATCGTGTAAGGAGTTAATCATATTTATCAATAATATAACATTTATTCCAACCTTTTTTATGACAATATGGACACCTCAAATATCTCTTCTTCATAGTATGTGCGCCCATTAAATATTCCCTCATTGTTGGTACAAATTTCTCACCACAATGACAACATTCATATACCTCAGTGTTAACTGCAACCAATAAAATCAAAGCAATATTTGATACCACTAACAAAACTGACATTACGCAAACTAGTATTTTTATCCATACTTCTTCAATTACAAATCCTGCTAATAATATTAATCCTAATGTTATAAGAATTGTTACAATAGCTGAAATCGTGGAAATAGTATATTTAAGTTTCGGGCTTGTTTTATCCATTAATTTTAAAAGATTATTTTCGGCATTAATTCGATATTGTTTATCTTGTAATCTTTCTCCAGTCATTAATTCATTTGCATCAATTTCTAAACATTTACATAATGGTAAAATTAAACTAATAGCAGGGAAGCCAACACCTCGTTCCCATTTACTAATTGTCTTTTCAGATAGATTTAATTTTTCTGCTAACTCTCGTTGAGTTAATCCTTTTTCTTTACGAATTAAAGCAATAAATTTTCCAGTTTTATTTAAATCCATTTTTGCCTATCTACTTACAAGAATTGTTTACTATATAAAAACGATAAATCACACTCACGCTCCGTAGAGTTTTATAAATTCCACTTTTAATTTACTTACAATTATTTAGTCATGCTACTTCTTGATGCAATATATTGGCACGATTGATTTTTCTATTGTTTGTTTTAAATCGTTGCAAATTTTCAACGATTCTAAAAGGATTATTTATTTATATATGCTGTTGCTTTAGCATTGCCCTTTTTTCAATTAATCTGAGTAACTGGCTGGATTTTGCCTTTTCCTAAAACGTTCAGGAATTTTCTTGCCTAGGAAAATATGTTTAATTTCATTGGAAGCTTCGGCCCCATCAAAATATGCACATTCAGAATTGCCGACTTTTTTCCAACCATTGTTATTTACTTGATAAACTCCAACAACTACTCCATAGCGAACTGCCAAACAGCAGGATATTTACTCGCTCTACTTGGTTTGATTTTCCAACACCACCTAGCCGCTTTATAAATACCGTTATTTTCAACTCCACCATTTTTATTGATGTTATAACCGTTAATCTTTATAAGAATAAATCTTAGAGTGTTCTCATCCTCAATGAATGTTTTAGCTGTAAACTGACGTTCTAAGTCATCTGTCCAGCGCATCTCCCTATCTTCATCATGACCTTTAATTTCATTTGCTAAATGCTCTAATCCGAAACAATCAATTAAAGCCGATTCAACTTCAAAAGCTGTCTTCGCATCCATTCCCCATCTTTGAATTATATGGATAACATCAAGCCCGCTTCTTTTGATATCACAATTCTTCTAATTTTTGCAGGATCGTCATTTTCTTCAGTTTGTTTGTCTTGTTCCGTTAAAAAATCATTATTTTTATAAAATGACATAATCAATGGTGTTTGCATGTGCAAAAACACGATTGCCGCAACCTTCACCCACATAAAACGTTTGGCCGTTCCTGGGATCAACTAAACGATAGACGTGATGTTTAAATTTTGAAATAACTTCGGCACTAAATTCTTTGATCATTACATCCTTCTAGAGCCAATTTTGTATACTTTATTGCCAGACCACTCAACTCTTCCCCCGTTTATTTTGGCTCTGTAACTTTTAATGGGGATGGCAAAAATCGCTATCCCCATCGATTGTTACAGCTTTGGCGAGTTTTAGGCATGGAAAAAGTCTCCTTTGCTAGAATTCTATTGGTCGATAAAAATCAGAAAGGAGACCATTGGATTCTAACTCATTTTTGCTGTCCTTTGGAATGAAACCAGAGGATTTCGAAAGAACCGAGTTCTGTTTTGAACATTTATTTCTTGTCAAATGTTAAAACATACGTGTATGTTAAATTTGACCGAGGCTTCGGAGGCGTATACTTTATGGAAAATGCGATTAAAAATATTAATGATTTATCGTCAGTGTTAACAAGAGTTCAAAGCAAAGAAAACAAGAACGATAAATTGGCATTTCTTATTGCAACTCAATTGGAAGTTATTAAAAGTATAAATTCTATTGGACTGATGGGTTATACAGTTGATAGTGTTCTAGATTTGTTAAGGGATAATTATTACAGTCTTGCTTCAGAAGAAGATAAAAATTTTTTTCAAACGCAAGCTGCTAATGCCATTCAGTCTATTTTTGTGTTTGGAAAAGTAAGAATTTCAATTCTCAGACAAGAAGCTGCTAATATAGTCAATCAGCTTGCAGAACAGGGTTTTTCTTTGATCCAAAATAGTTTAGGAAGAATAGCCCAATACGCAACAACTGCCGCCATTAAATATGCGACAAATGGTATGTCGACTATTGCAATAGGGGCAATTTTCAAAGAATCTATATTAAATTCACTGAAAGATGGATCGATTTCTGCCGAAGGCCAAAAAGTAGGTAAAATTTTCGCTGCGGTAAGACAAAAAAGACAAGCACGTAGAAATGTTATTAATGCAGAAAACGAGCTTCTTGATTTGGAACAATCATTTTTAACAAAAGTCATCGAATATAGATAATATTTTGGAGATTCTATTGTAATTAAAGAACTTATGAATGAGTTCCATTGCATTCCTGAATTAAGTAAAGAGAGAACTGTACATTTCTTTAAGTGGCTTTTTCTTGTTGGAATGTTTGCTTTATCTGCTTTGTGTATGAATGCTACCTTTCCTAACTACACACCGTTCTTAGTTGTCTTTTCGATATTAATTGGCTCGTGTCTTGTTTTCCAAATTGTGTGCCCGAATGTGATATTTAGCAAAGCAAAACAAAAGAAAAAAGAGTTTGAAATTGCTTTTCAACAGATAAGGGATAATTCAATTAAAGCAGAAGAATATGCATCTAAAAAGAATGCTTATATCGCTTTGCTTAGTAGTTATTCAAAAGCCAAACTAGCCTGTGATGTTATGGGAAGTCTCTTTATCACCGTTGGAGTTTTGGTTTTGTTTGCTGGTTTATCGATATTTCTTTGGATGATTGAGACAAATGCATTCTTGAGTGTATTGGCTAAAATTGGTTCTGTACTTTCAGCTATCGTTGGTGTCGTTATTGAGATTCCTTTGTCGATTGCGTCTTTCTCAAAAATTAGAGAATAACTTAAACCGAAAATCATTGATGTTATAGCTTTGTAAGATATGTTGCCGGCATCCTTTCTTGGGATGCAGCATGACTGGTAAATTTGAAGATATAAACCTTTCTTGGAAGGGGGGATTTTTTCAAGAAGTATCTTCTTAAATAGTCCCCATAAATGATTAATACCCTAACACTATGCAATACAATAATAAAAAACATTTTCAATACTTTTGCTTATACTAACAAAAAAGGTTCAATACCTGTGGTATCAAACCATTGCTTTTCTTATGGTGCCGACAAGTGGATTCGAACCACCAACCCTTCGCTTACGAAGCGACTGCTCTACCCTTAAGAGCTATGCCGGCACAACTTTGATATTTTAAAACAATTATCGCTTAAAAACAACATCTATATATTTACTAAAAGAAGAGATGATTCGTATTAATTAATGTTAAAGATTTTTATTGAGGTTTAATTATCTATTATTTTCTTACAAACCATTTGTTGGTCCAAACACTACGCTCTAGCTCAATAGTATTGTTACAGCTAGGACAAACTACATAGCCACTATCACTAACATAAGTCTCTCCAAAGAATGGTTTTATATCTGTTTGAGTAATAGCCAATTTAGCACCACAAGTAACACATGTGATTTTAATTTCTTTTCCTTCCTTTAACACTTTCATAAATAATGTACTCCTATCTAAAAAAATTTTATTAATTCAAGCGCTTAAAAAGTGCTAAATCATTAATTTAATAAATACTTCCTAAATATCCGCTTAGTTAAGTATAATAATTTTAAATTTAATATTTAAAATTAAAATTGTCTATTTTTAATTAATACGAATTAATATAAAGAAATTAAAAATCACTCCATTGAAGGAGTGATTTGAATTTACATAAGATGTTACTTAATCCAAATATTTTGAATCGAAGTTATCAATGAATCATAGATTGAAGCAATATCCTCAGGAAGCTCATTATCGCCACCAAACAAGCTTGTTGAAGGATGCCAATTTTTATATGTATTTTCTACTTTAGACTTTGCATTATTTATCTTAGTAATAACTATTAAAGCTTCTTCTTTGCTAGTCACTTTTTGGACTTCAGGTTTCAAAATAGCGACATCTTCTTTAGCCTTAGCTTCCATCAATCCATCATACTTATCTACATTATCTGCGATGAGCTTAGCCTTAAAAGCGTCATAATCAGAATCTTTTACAGCACCGTTTTCATCGATAGCAAAGACATTCTTGCTCAATTGCATAGCTTTGCTCATAGTTGAGCTAACAACTGCTAAGTCATCATAAGAAGTTATAGATCCAGCCAATTCAGCAATCTTATTTCTAAGCTTGGTGTTGACTTCCAAAGCTTTGGCTATAGAAGCATCGATTGAAGTTTTATTGTCACCATAGAACATGGAATATTGAGGATAGGTGGTAAAGCAATCATCGAATATAGTGCAATCTTTATCAATAATCTTTCCAATCTTATCAAAGGAATCATATAAGGATTCTTCTTTGGTGTCTTCTACTATGACATTTACATACTCATCGTACAATGAGGCATACTTAGTCATCAAAGCATCTAACTTTGCCTTCTCAGCTTCAGTATAGCTAGATTCATAATTCTTGAAATAAGACAGTGTAACAGCATTGAATCCGTTTTTCCCAAATACCTCAGTATCGTCAGCTAACTTACCAGCGATTGTCAATCCATCCAAATTTGCTTGATTAAATGAATCTGCATATGTCTTTGATTTATTAAGCAATTTAATTCCTTCATCATATGCCAATCCGACATATACTTTACTGCTACTAGTATCAGCAGCAGGCTTTACAAAGTCATAAGTTTCAGGATTGAACAATCCTTTAGTATATGTATCCAAAGCTTCGACTTCAGCTCCGACCTTGGCAATCTTTTCTCCATAAGCAGAAGTTAATTCGATGTTTTTACCTTTAGATTTAATGATGTCTTCTGCATCGACACCATAACTTGCATCAGCGCTGAAATCATAATATTCATCAACTTTATTCTTCAAAGCTTTGTATTTTTGATATGAAGCCTGAGCTTTCAAAGCTCCTTCATCCATCTCGTCTAAAGCATCAGCTTTTAAGTCCTTAGTAGTAGGATCTAATTTCAAGGCTAAGTCGACACCGACAGGAAGCGATCCTAAAACCATGACTCCAGCAGTGACATCAAAACCTGTAAATGTAGAAACATCGGCATTAGCAACTTTGGTGAATTCCAAAGAGAGGGAGACATTGCTGAGTGTTGCCATTCCGCCAGTCAAATCGTTCATATAAACATTGGCATCAGTGATTCCAGTATCATTCAATTCCAAGGTGATAATCGTCTTATGATTTCCAGTAGTTTTATCATCTTCGCCTTCGATAGAACCTTCAAGTCCAGTAGCTAAAACACTCAATGCTTTTGCTATAGCGTTGTCCTCAAGATTGAATGAAGGAAGCAAAGCTTCCAAGATGGACATATCAAATCCCTTATTTAGCATTCCATCTTCTCCAAAAGCAATATCGATGAATGCTTTGAGTGTATCAGCCAAATTTGAAGTACTAGGAATTTCAGGTAATGTCAACTCTGTTTCGGCATATTCTCTCAAAGTTTTCTCATCATTTTTCAATGCTCCAGTTTCATCTTTAGGAGTGACTTCAGCATAATAATAGACATTTTGTCCATCCTTATAGTCGATATTCATCTGACCATATGAATTGGATTCATCGAAATTATCGCTATAGAAGTTAGCAGCATTCATCTGCAAATCAGAGATATAAGGAATAGAAGATAAATCGATTCCCCCCATTCCCATAGATGAAACGAGCGGTAAAAGACTGAATACTAAATTCAAAGCGTGAAGAGGAGAGGCTGAAGCATCTGTTCCATCCTTTTCTTTGTGTTTAGCAGTAGCATCTTTAACTACTATTTGTGCATCAGCATTCTCGCCACTTCCAAACTTTCCATTGACAGTACGATAAGACAAATCGAAAGGAGCTGCAAAATCTATCATCTTGCTGCCCATTAAATCAACACTGGCATACAAAGCACCTTCTTGTCCTTTGAGACCGATGACATCCTCTTCCTTAGATGAAGAAGTATTACCAGTCTTTCCTGTATCTGGGGCAGGAGTTGGAGTTGAAGGTGTGCTAGGACTAGTAGAAGGACTAGTAGAAGCTTCGCCTCCACAGCTTATTAGCATTGTAGACATGACTAACAACAATCCAATTGAATATCTTTTTTTCATTATATTTACCTCATTAAATGAACTTGTCTCTTTTGAAGACAAGTCCATTCTAAACTCATTTGAAAGATTAAAAAAATAAAAAATCAATTAATAATTAAACTACTTAATAGTAAAAAAATCCTACTATCTTTTGATAATAGGATTAGTATACATATAATTATTTAAGACCTCATATATTCAATTATTCATTTCTTTTCATAGCATCTACCGGTTTCATATTAGCTATAGAATAGGAAGGAATCAAGGCTGATAAAATTGCCGTACCAAAAGATAAGACGAATAGAACCATTCCTTGAATCCAATTGAATGACAGCATAGATAATGGCGACATACCCATCAAAGAAACTAACAAGGCATTGAGTGTCGGAGTCAAAGACCAAGTTATTGCAAAGCTTAATATGAAATTGACAGCAGCTATCAATAAACTTTCTATAACGAATATTGCAAAAACATCTCTACTAGTCGAGCCTAATCCTTTAAGAATTCCTATATCTTGTTTCTTAAAAGCAACAGATGTAAATATAAAGTTCATAGTAGTCAGAACGGCTATGATTCCAATTCCAATCGCTATGTACATGGCATAAGTAGATATTCCAGTAATCGTTCCTAAGAACGATGAATCTAGTTTAGAAGCTATGTATGAATTTATCGTGTAGCTCTTTTGAATATAGGATCTTTGAATATAGTAAGTATCAGCTTTGACAGTCAAATTGTGTTTAGACTTGCTGAAACTATATACTTGTTTTATTTCATCCTTAGAGTTTGTCGGAACATAAACTCTAGAAATTAAATTAATTCCGTCCTTTTCTCCTTGTATGTCGTATTTCTTAATATTATTAACAGAAAAAGCCGATGGGCTGAAGAAGACTGTCGTTTCCATTCCCGTACTTCTTCCATCGGTAGAGCTTGAAAAATCGACATATGATTGAATAATCTTGTCCTTACTATTATCTTTAGCCTCAAGATTATTCATAGCAGTCTCAATATCTCCTTTGTTTAAATCGGTCTTAACTACTCCCACGACCTTATAGATGGTCTCAGATTCATCCAAAGAATCTGTGTCAAAACTCTGATATATCTTAATCTTTTTTCCTAAGATGTTTTTATATGAATCCTCACTATTAAAGCATCCTTTTTCGACTAAAGTTCCACTAGCTGAATCAGTATAATCGTAATACCCAGTCTCATTGAACATAGTTAAGAAATAATCAGTCAAAACTATTTCATCAGTAGCAGAAGGAGCTTTACTTCCGTCTACTAAGCTGAAGTCTTTATAGGCTTCGATTTGAGACAAGTCATCTAATGGCGAAATGAAATAAGTTGATAGTTTTAAACAAGAAGGTAAGGAATCAATTCTATCTTGTGGAATGCTCTTCTTAATATTTATATTCAATGTTCTATAAGCTGGAATAGCTCCTTTATAGGAGCCCTTTATGTTGTTATAATCTTCATCAGACATATATACTGTCGACTCAGTGTTATCTTCTTTAAAGACTTGTTTGTATAAAGTTATAGCATCAGTTCTATAGATGTCAGCAGAAGATGCGTAGGTATCACTCGCATCATAAGTAGATACTTCCAAAGCAAGTCCAAAGAACGTAAACGAAATAATCGAGAGGATGAAAGTAAAGACCAATCTAACCCATCCCGATTTCAAAGAACTCATAGCCATTTTCAATATTGTTGTAAATGGAATTCTTCCATTCTTTGAATTGTATTTGATATCAGGATTTATATTCTTTTCTATATCGTCTTTATTAGTCTTTGAAAATCCAACTGGTAAATCCATCGAATCATCATTGGCCATCAAATCGACTGGAAATCTAACCTTGTCTTTATATGTTATGTAGGATGGTCCATCATAAGAACTAGAAGCTTCGTTTAAGACTGATAAGTCCTTATCAGTCATATT
>UMIM01000188.1_pt1 | contig 13257 bp, 8 predicted proteins | sample 1965831 | NCBI WGS metagenome assembly UMIM01 (sample SAMEA4836125, study PRJEB28245) | human gut metagenome | biome: gut microbiome; material: fecal sample | place: Denmark | collected 2008 | reverse complement strand
CGCCGGCATCGCGGCCTTTTGGCTCGGCCCGGCAAGCGCCGCGGCCGCCACGGGGATGGGCGCGCTTTTTGGCCGCCTGGCTACGGTTGCGCTTTCCGCCGGAGGCGTGCTGGGGCTCGGCAATGTTGCCGCGGCGCTGGGAGACATGCTCTTCTGGGCTGCCGTCGTGCTTGTCGCGGCGACAGCTGCACTGACATCTCTGCTGCTCAACGCCCATGCCAAGCGTGCCGAGCAGGGCTCGAACCTGGCTGCAATCGCTGCCATCGCCGGCTGCGGAATAGGCACCGCGGCGTCGCTCTGTCTTGCACACCATATGGAAATTGCCAGCCTTGCGGCCGCGGTCGTCGTCAAGGCGGCGGTTGCGGGAACCCTATCCTCTATAATCGTTGGGATATGCCTATATTTGCTCGGATACCAAAGAACCTATACGGAGAGTGATCTTTCGTGAACTTCCTGAACATCCTCGAGGACCACGTGGCCGGCATCTTCGGTGCCACCCGTGCCCCGTTCTCCTTTAAGAAGCTTGCCAAGCAGGCCGCTCGCGACATGGAGGATCAGACTCTGGTGATCAACGGCGTCAACACCGCGCCGGCACTCTATACCATCCTGATCGCCGCCGACGACGATCCCATGCTCGCCCCGTTCTACCCCGAGCTTTCACGCGAAGTCCGCGAGTTTGTGAAGGCACAGGCCGAAAAGCGCCGCTATGTGTTTGTCGGCGAGCCCCTCGTTCGCTTTATGATCGACCCGCAGCTGCGTGCCGGTAAGTTCTCGGTCTTTGCCGAGAACGTCGACGCCCCCACGCTCGGCCGTCTGTACGAGGAAGAGCGCGCCTACCAGAATGGCCTGGGCCAGAACAACTCGGCCGCAAGCCGCGCCGCAAGCGCTCCCCGCGCCGGCCAGCAGCAGTTTGCCGCCCCGCAGCAACCCCCCGCCGCTATGCCGCAGCAGCAGCCGGCACCTCGTGCTGCCACTCCCGACCCGCTTGCCGTGGCCGACCCCTTTGCGCCCAATATGCCCGACCCCGCCGCCGCACCCATTCCCGTGCCCCAAACCGTCTCGCGCGACGCGCTTGCCGGCATGGGCGGAGCCGCCGCGACCGGCGCCGCCGCTGGCCTTGGCGCCGCAGCCAGCATCGCCTCCAACATGGCAAGCTCTCGCGCCCCGCAGCGTCCGCTCGCCCAGCTCGTCGATGTCGTGAGCGGCGAGAGCCACGCCATCACCTCCGCACAGGTGACCATCGGTCGCGAGCGCTCGGTTTCCGACATCGCCCTGCGCGACCCCAACGTGTCGCGCCGTCATGCCCAGCTCACCTTTACCGGCTCGGACTGGTCGATCGAGGACCTCAACTCCACCAACGGCACGCTCGTCAACAACCGTCGCATCACGCGCTGCCCGCTGCGCAACGGCGACCTGCTGACGTTTGGCCTGAGCACGTTCGAATTTAGGGGATAGTCGCTTATGAACATCGATATCGTCCTGTTTGCAGGCCGCATCGTCCTGGTCGTCCTGCTTTATATCTTCCTGTTTGCCGTCATGAAGACCGGCGTGGGGCTCGTCCGCGGCCAGCGCCGCGACTCGGCCATCTGGACGATCGATGTGGACAAGGGCCCGCGCGGCATCCGCGGCATCCACGTGGATATGCTCGGCCCCGTCATCGTCGGCCGTTCGCCGTCGTCGGACATCTGCATCAACGAACCGTTTGTCTCGGCCTCGCATGCGCGTTTTTCGCTGCAGGGTCCGGCACTTATTATCGAGGACCTCAACTCGCTTAACGGCACGCTCGTCAACGGCCGCCAGCTGGTGGAACCCGCAACGCTGCGCGAGGGCGACGAAGTCCAGATTGGCGACGTGGTCATGAAGGTGAACCGTCGATGATCGACGAGGAGAACAAGTCTGCAACCATGCCAGAGACGTCGGCCGCCCCCGCGACCGCGCCGGCTCATGCCGCCCCGGCGGGCCATGCGCCCGTGGAGCCCGAGGACACTGTGTTCTCCCTGCCTCTTTCGCATGTAACGCATGATATTTCGGATCTCGCCGATAACGAGGACGAAGAGGATGCCGTAGCGGCGCCCATCGGTGCACATGCTGCGGAACAGCCCACAGCGCCCGAAGCAACCCCGGCGCCGGCTCACTTTGCAGAGCCCGTCGCCGCGGCAATCAACGAGAGCGCTGCGGTGTTTGCAGCACCCGAGCCCGCCGCGCCGGCGTTTCCCATAGCCCCGGCATCCGAGGTTACGCCCGCGTCTACGCCGGCGCCCGATCCTATAGACGTCAGCCCGCAAGATGACGAGTCGACCGCCCGCGTTTCCGAGGAGCCCGACTCCCCGGACACCGGTGATTCTGAATCAAACGCCGAGACCGACACCGTCTCTCCCGGTGACACAGCAGAGATCGACGTTGCCGCCGTTGAGGCCAAGCTCAAAGATCCCGGCTCGACCATGAGCTTTGAGCCGCTGACCGACGAGCGCATCGAGACCGACTCGACCTACGACGCCGGCACCACCACGCAGCTTATGTGGGGTGCCCGCTCCGACGTCGGATGTGTACGCCCGCACAATGAGGACTCCTATCTGGTGCAGTCACCGCTCTTTTGCGTGTGCGACGGCATGGGAGGACACGCCGCCGGCGAGGTGGCATCCTCCATTGCCGTCGAGACCATCGCCAAGACGGCACCGCAGTCCGCCGACGCCGCGCGCCTGGCCGCAGCCGTCGAGGCCGCCAACGCCGCCGTGATCGAGGCCGCCCTCAACGGCCTGGGCAAACCCGGCATGGGATGCACGGCCACCTGCGCCTACATCGAAAACGACACGCTCGCCATCGCCCACGTGGGCGACTCGCGCGCCTACCTGCTCCACGAGGGCACGCTCATCCGCGTGACCCGCGACCACTCCTACGTGGAGGAGCTCGTGGATGCCGGCGAGATTACGGCCGACGAGGCCCGCGTCCACCCCAACCGCTCGGTCATCACCCGCGCGCTGGGCTCGGATCCCGCCATGTATGCCGACCACTTTACCCTGCACATCGAGGAAGGCGACCGCCTGATTCTGTGCTCCGACGGTCTTTCGAGCATGATTCCCGATAGCGATATCGAGAACATCGCTACGCAGTCCTCGAGCGCACAGATCTGTGTCGACAACTTGGTGGACGCGGCGCTCGCCGCCGGCGGCCACGACAATGTGACCGTGGTGGTGGTCGACCTGGTCGACGACGGCGTCATGCGCGAGGCAAAACGCGTCCGACGCCGCAATGTCACCATCGCCACCGTCTTGGCCCTTGTCTTTGTGCTGGTAGCAGGCATCTGGGCATACACGGGCGTCACCGGCTCCTATTACTTGGGAACCTACCACGGCAATGTCGCCGTCTGGCGCGGCCTGCCCGGCAAGACGCTCGGGGTCGAGCTCCACTGGCTCGAGAGCGAAACCAGCATCAAGCTGTCCGACCTGCCCGAAGACACGCAAAACCGCCTGAAGACAGGCATTCCGCAAACGAGTGCCGACGATGCGCAGGACACCATTTCCAAGTACCGCCATCAGATTGACGAGGAGCAGACCCGTCAGGTGATTGACGCGCAAACAATTCGCGACAACACCAATCAGGAATCCACCTCCGAGTCAGATTCCGAGAAAACCGCCGAACAGTCAGCCGAGGCCGAAGCCTCCGATAAGAATTAGAAAGGGAGTGCCGCTTATGAGTCGCCGCAACACCGAACTGCTCTTGCTCATCGCCTCGGCGTTCCCCGTCATCCTGCTCTATGCGATGTACGTGCTCACCGCGGGTGCCACGATTTCCTTTGAGACGCTCGCCGTGCCGATCGGCCTGTTCGCCGCCTTCGCCGCGGCGCATATCGCCGTGCGCATCCTGGTGCCCGGCGCCGACCCCGCCATCCTGCCCATCGTCTTTGTGCTCTCGGGCATCGGCATCACATTCGTGACGCGCCTGGCCCCCGACCTCGCCATCTCGCAGCTCATCATCTTGTTTGTCTCGGTGGCGCTCATGGTGGGAACGCTCGCACTGGTTAAGAACCTCGACGTGGTCATGCGCTACAAGTACACCTTTGGCATTATCGGCATCATCCTGCTGATGCTGCCGATCTTTATCGGCACCACGATCTCGGGCTCCAAGCTGTGGATTCGCATCGCGGGCTTCACCATCCAGCCCGGCGAGTTCGCCAAGGTCTTTATCGTCCTGTTCCTGGCAGGCTATCTGGCCGAGAACCGCGAGCTGCTCTCCATCTCCAACCGCAAGATCCTGGGCCTCAAGATTCCGCGCTTCCGCCTGCTGCTGCCGCTGTTTGCCGTGTGGGGCGTGTGCCTGCTCATCGTCGTCTTCGAACGCGACCTGGGCTCGGCCGTCCTGTTCTACACCATCTTTTTGCTGATGCTCTATGTTGCCACGGGACGCTTTTCGTACGTCATCATCGGCCTTGCTCTGCTGGCAGTTGGAGCCGTGGGCGCCTACAAGTTCCTGTCGCACGTGCAGGTGCGCTTTCAGGTCTGGGTCGATCCGTTTAAGGACGCCCAGGGCCAGGGCTACCAGATCGTACAGTCACTTTACTCGCTGGCTGACGGCGGCCTGGTTGGCGTCGGCATCGGCAATGGCATGGCAAACAACATCCCCGTCGTCGAGTCCGACTTTATCTTCTCGGCCATCGGCGAGGAAATGGGCCTTTTGGGCGGCGGCGCCGTGCTCATCCTGTTTATGCTTTTTGCCGTGCGCGGCCTCACCACGGCAGCCCGCGCCAAGTCCGACCTTGCTGCCTTTAGCGCGACCGGCCTTACGGCGGCCATCAGCTTCCAGGCATTCTTAATCGTTGGCGGCGTAACCCGCCTAATCCCGCTGACCGGCGTCACCCTGCCCTTTATGAGCCAGGGCGGTTCTTCGCTGCTGGCGAGTTTTATCATCGTCGCGCTGCTGCTGCGCACCGGCGACGAGGCAACCGGACGCGAAGCCGAGCTCACCGGCACCGGCACCATGGCCGCCATCACCGATGACCAGGTCGCATCAGCCGCCGCCCCGACCGGTACGCGTTTTGCCAACATACCTTCCTACAGCCACGGCAACCACTCCGCGGGCTCTCGCATGCGTCGTCGCCTGCTCGACACGCCTGAATCCGGCGTGCTCGGCCGCGTGGCACTTGCCAACCGTCTGACTCGTGCCGTGTTTGCCTTTACGGCGCTGTTCGCCATCCTTATCGGCAACCTCACCTATGTCCAGGTCATCAAGGCGAAGGACTACCAGGACATGCCGACCAACAACCACACCATCGCCCGCTCCAAGTACATCCAGCGTGGCTCCATCATCACGTCCGACGGCGTGACACTAGCCGAGTCGCTGCAACAGGAGGACGGCACCTACGCCCGTTCCTACCCCAACGGCAACATGGCCGCGCACGTGGTGGGCTACGTGAGCCAGCAATACGGCACCGCCGGCATCGAGAGCGTCATGAACGATACGCTCACCGGCTCCAAGGATTACTCCAGCTGGAACAATGCCATCGCGTCGCTCGCGGGGCAGACCCAGCCGGGTAATACCGCCAAGCTCACCATCGACTCGCGCATCCAGACGGCTGCCGAACAGGCACTCAAGGGCTTTAAGGGCGCTGTGGTGGTCATGGATCCGCGCACCGGTGCGGTCCTTGCGTGCGCGAGCTCGCCCACCTACGACAACACCAACATCGATGCGCTGCTCCAGTCGGGCGGCGGCGAGGACGGTTCCATGTACGACCGTGCCATGGACGCGCTGTACACCCCGGGCTCGACCTTTAAGGTCGTCACGCTCTCCGCGGCGCTCGAAACCGGCACCGCCAGCCTTACCAGCACGTACCAGGCGCCCGGTTCCATGGACATCGGCAACGCGCCGGTCACCAACGATGCCAACGAGAGCTACGGCACCATCAGCCTGCAGCAGGCCTTCGCAGTGTCGTCCAACGTCGTCTTTGGCCAGGTGGCAAACGAGGTCGGTGCCAGCTCGCTCGTCCAGTTTGCCAACGCCTTTGGCTACGGTCAAAAGCTCGGTCAGGATCTGACCACCGCGGCTTCCATCATGGCCGACCCGTCGCTTATGACCGAGTGGGAGACCGCTTGGGCAGGCGCCGGCCAGCCCGTCGGCATGGACCACACGCCTGGCCCGCAGACCACCGTTATGCAGAATTGCGTGATCGCTGCCGCTATCGCCAACAGCGGCGTGGTCATGGACCCGTTCTTTGTGTCCCAGATACTCGCCCCGGACGGAACCGTGGTTAAGACTACGCAGTCCCGCTCGCTGGGCCAGGCTGTCAGCTCTGCCACGGCCGACCAGGTCAAGCAGGCCATGCTCACCGTCGTCCAGTCCGGTACCGGCACCGATGCCCAGATTCCGGGCGTCAAGGTTGCCGGCAAGACCGGTTCGGCCGAGACCGGCGGTACCAACGTCAACTCTATGTTTGTTGGCTTTGCACCTTACGATTCACCCACGGTTGCCATCTCGGTGGCCCTGGAGGATTACGACAAACACGACGTCGAGGCGGCCAAGATTGCCGGCATCGTCCTGACCGCGGCGCTCGCCGCACAGGGAGCGTGATGCCCATGATCAAAGCGGATACTTATGGCGCGCCGCGGCCGATGAGCTAGCGGCAACACGCCACACGGCCCCAGAGGCCACACATTTGGTACTACACGCATCGTTGAGCGAATAGTTATGTTAGGAGCAGGAATGGAACAGAGGGTCCTCGGGGGAAGATACCTCCTTAAGGATAAGGTGGGGACGGGCGGTATGGCGACCGTCTTCCGTGCACAGGATCAGGTCCTCGACCGCACGGTTGCCGTCAAGATCATGCTGCCGCAGTATGCCGGCGACGCCACCTTCGCCGCCCGCTTTAAGCAGGAGGCCCAGGCAGCGGCCGGCCTGTCCTCCCCCTATATCGTGGGCGTCTACGACTGGGGCAAGGACGGCGACACCTATTACATCGTCATGGAGTACCTGCGCGGTACCGACCTTAAGAGCGGCATCAAGAGCCACGGCGCCCTCGATCCCAAGAAGGTCGCGCAGATCGGCTCGCAGATCAGCTCCGCGCTTTCAGTCGCACACAAGCACGAGATCATCCACCGCGACATTAAGCCGCAAAACATCATGGTGCTGCCTGACGGCAACATCAAGGTAATGGATTTTGGCATCGCACGCGCCAAGAACAGCCATCTCACGCAGGATAACAACGTGCTGGGCACCGCCCACTATGTAAGCCCCGAGCAGACTCGCGGCCAGGACCTCGGCCCCACCTCGGATATCTACTCGCTGGGCGTCGTCATGTACGAGTGCGCCACCGGCCGCGTACCCTTTGACGGCGACGACGCCATCTCGGTCGCGCTCAAGCAGGTCAACGAGCTCCCCATCCCGCCGAGCCAGATCAACTCCGGCGTCGATGCCGACCTGGAGCGCATCATCCTCAAGTGTATGGAGAAGGACCCGGCAAACCGCTTCCAGACGGCCGACGAGCTGCGCCAGGTGCTCAACAGCTACCTGTCCGGCCGTGCCGTCAACGTCTCGGAGCCCACGCGTATCATCGGTGCCGCCGGCGACCTGGGTGCCACCAAGACCCGTGAGCTTTCCGACTCAACGCGCGCTATGGTTCGTCCCGTCTCGGGCGTGAGCGGTCAGAACACCGCCCGTAGCGCTGTCTCGGGCTCCACGGGCTCCTACGAGGTCGAGAAGCCTAAGTCCAACAAGAACAAGATCATCGCCGCCGTGATTGCCGCCGTCGCCGTGATTGGCGTGGTGGTGGCCTTTGCCACGGGCATGTTCAGTGGCGAACAGGTCACGGTGCCCGACGTGCTGGGCAAGGACCAGGAAACCGCTATTGAGCTGATCAAGGAAGCCGGCCTTGAGGTTGGCACCGTCGACCAGAGCTACAACGACGATGTCGACGAGGGAAAGGTCGCCGAGCAGACCCCCAACGGCAACACCAAGAAGGCCAAGGGCACAAGGGTGAACCTGGTAATCTCCAAGGGCCCTAAGCCCTCCGAGAAGGTTGAGGTTCCGCAGCTCGTCGGCCTGACCAAGGACCAGGCCGAGGCCGCACTGGCAAGCGTGGGCCTGAAGGGCAGCGCTTCGGAGGAAGCCAATGAGGCCGAAGAGGGCCAGGTCTTTGAGCAGAGCACTGCTGCCGGCAAGGAGGTCGAGAAGGGCACGACTATCTCGTACAAGGTCTCTGGCGGCCCGGACACCACCTCGGTGCCCGATCTGACCGACATGACCGAGGCCCAGGCGCGCAACGCTCTCGACATGGCTGGCTTTGGCGTCGACGTGAGCTACCAGGAAAACGACTCGGTTACCGAGGGCACCGTAATTAGCTGGAACCCCAGCGGCAAGCAGAAGCCCGGTGCCACGATCACCGTCGTCATCGCCAAGAAGTCCGGCAAGGCCAGCGTCCCGGGCAACCTGTACGGCAAGAGCATCTCCGCCGCCGTCACCGCGCTCAACAACGCCGGTTTCTACAACATCGCATTCTGCGATCAGAACGGCAACCCCGTGAGCGGCAACGAAAACGCCACCGTTACGGGTGTCTCCCCCACCGGCAAGCAGTCCACCGATAGCACGATCACGCTGACGGTTTCCATCTCCGGTTCCGGCGACGACTCCGAGTCTAGCAACTAACGTCGATCGCTTGTTGCTCCGAGCGGCTTAGACCGCAAACACATTCGCTCAGAAGCGCCCGCTTGCTCCCCCAGCAAGCGGGCGCTTTTCTTTTGATGTGGGATTGCCGCCCATGGATGAACGCGGCTTTAAACCAGAAGAGCCCGGCACCATGGCGGTACCGGGCTCGATAAATCTCTGGTGCCCCCGGGCGGATTCGAACCGTCGGCACCCGCTTTAGGAGATATGATTTAATGCTACCCCTACCATTCATCAAGCATCATTGAACAACATATAACCGCAGATAAAAAGGCCAATTTGCTTGCGTCCTACCGCTGGGCCTTTCATGAAAATAGGAACACCGAGCGCAACGCGTTGCGCTGAGTCATGAGGCTGTTGCAATAAAAATGAGAATCAAGGCTTCGATAGCAGGATGACAATGAGGGCACAATTTGATTTTTGAAATATGGACGAATTCCTCGTCAGGAGGGTAAAATGATGCCGACGGCAGCCCAAGTTGTGATGAGCTGGGCAGAGCCGTTGCTTAACGAAGTTAGGTCATCGTCTTAGCGACGGTGGCCTTTCTTTTTGGGCTTCGAACCCTGCTTGAGTGCCTTGGAAAGGCCGACAAGGGCCGTGAGGAGCGAGACCATAGCGGTCAGGAGCTTCACGAGCTCAGTGAAATCGGTCATGGGCATCACCTCCCATCGGATGGAGGGCTCTGCCCGGCACGAGGACTGCCGACAGCGAGGATGATTTTATCAGAGTGGTTGGCCCTCTCCGATCAATTCACGCTCCTCACCTTCGCGAAGAGTGCGGGCATGGCAGAATCGGCACTAAACGGCAGTGCGTTAGGGCACCGACGCGATCCTTTCAAAAACTAGCAAGGCGTATCGCCGTTGCGGTACCGGGATCGGCAAATCTCTGGTGTCCCCCGGACGGACTCGAACCCCTCCGCGGGGAAATTGGTGACGCGGTGTCGACGGCCCGAATCCGCCGGCGGCCCCCACAAACCAGAAACGGCGCCGCTCTCGCGACGCCGTCATATTCCCTGGTGCCCCCGGGCGGATTCGAAAACTCCCCCGCGGGAAAATGAGTGACGCGGGTGCCGACGGTCCGAATCCGGCCCTTAGACCAGAAGAGCCCGGCACCATAGCGGTACCGGGCTCGATCAATCTCTGGTGCCCCCGGGCGGATTCGAACCGTCGACACCCGCTTTAGGAGAGCGGTGCTCTATCCCCTGAGCTACGGAGGCATGTCGTACTAGTGTAGCAGATTTACGCCACTACCATGCAGCGCATAGCCGCTCTTCGAGATAGTCATCTGCGACGTTCTTTAATGACCGGTCGTTTAAGAACGTCGCAGGAGACTAGTTGCCTTTGTGGAAGAGGCTTTTGATGACGGAAGGGATGCTCTTGGCGCCCTTGGCGGTCACATCGATAAAGTCGGGCGAACGCACGAGCTTATCCTCGTCGACGTACTTGCGGACCGCACGAAGCGTCTCTTTGTCGTCGCGCGTCGAAAACGTAAAGTGACCGTTGTCCTTGGTGAAGATGGCAAAACGCGTGATCTTCTTGGTGCCGCGTAAAACCTCGGCGGCAATATAGTCGACCTCGTCCCACGGGATTTGAATATAATCCTCGGGATTGCGCTCGTTATAGTACTCAAACGCCTTATTGCCCACCATCACGTTACCGTGGCTGGTAAGCCCCATCAGGCAGGTTGCCGGCGTTGCCAGATCGACCGTGCTGTTCTGAGATTGCGCCATACGCGCCTCGCCCTCCAATAAAAACAATCGGACCGCATCCAGTGTACCCACCGGGTGCGGTCCGTTTCAATGGCTCAAAAGCCCTTGCCTAGCAACTCTCGGTCTTAAGCCGAAGCGTGCTTACATGAAGCCGCAGACGCGACCGATGATGCCGACGGCGAAGAGAGCCAGGATGATGACGATCGGGCTGACCTTCTTCTTGAGGAGCTTGCAGACCAGCAGGGTCAGGCACACAGCGGCAAGGCCGGGGATGAGCTGATCGAGGTTAGCCTGAAGCGTGGTGACCTTAACCTGATCAAGGGCGGTAGCACCGATGGAGTTGTACATCGTCAGCGCTTCCTTGACGCCCTCGGAGCCGGAGGGCAGGCTAGCCCAGTCGATAAAGGCGCCAGCAGACTGCGTGACCTTGGAGACGACCGGGGTGAAGGAGATGGACACCCAGCGCTCGACCAGGGCGCCGATGATGAACATACCCAGGATGGAAGCACCCTCGGTGACCTTGCCCATCAGACCGCCGGAGAGGTCCTTGGCGATGGAGGAGCCGACCTTGTAGCCAAACTCCTGCGTGTACCACAGGAAAGCGTAACGGATGATGTTCCACGCAAAGAAGAACAGCAGCGGACCGGCGATGCTACCGGACAGGGCCATGGAAGCGCCCAGAGCGCCCAAAATCGGGCGAAGGGTGAACCAGAAGGCGGGGTCGCCGACGCCGGCGAGCGGGCCCATCATACCGACCTTGACGCCCTGGATGGCGACGTCGTCGATCGGAGCACCGTTGGCGCGCTCCTCCTCGAGAGCGAGGGTAACGCCAATGACGGGGGCGGAAACATAGGGGTGGGTGTTATAGAACTCCAGGTGGCGCTTAAGAGCGGCAATCTGGTCATCCTTGCTGGTGTAGAGCTTCTTGATCGCAGGGATCATTGCGAAGCACCAGCCGCCGTTCTGCATACGCTCGTAGTTCCACGAGCCCTGAAGGAACTGATGACGGAAGCAAACCTTCTTGCGGTCAGCCTTGGTGAGCTGAATCTTGTTCTCTGCCATATGTATCACTCCCCTCCTACTCGTAATCGTTCAGAATGTCGCCGAGCGGGTCACCGGAGCCACCGCCCATGCCGCCACCCTGCTTGGCCAGATCCTTAAGGCCAAGGTAGATGAGGGCAAGGGAGATGCCGATGAGGCCAAGGGCGATCAGCGTGAGCTGAGGGATGGCAGCAAGGACAAAGCCGAGGATGAAGAACGGCCAGGTCTCCTTGGTGGCCATCATGTTGATGACCATGGCGTAACCGACGGAAGCGACCATGCCGCCGCCGACAGCCATGCCGCCGGACAGCCAGTCGGGCATAGCGTTAAGCGCGTTGGTAACAGCCTCGGCCGGGATGATGCACAGAAGCACTGCCGGGATGGCGATACGAAGGCCCTGCATAAGGATGGCAATGTACTGCCAACGCTCGATGCCGGCGAAGTCGCCCTTCTCGGCGCAACCGTCCATGGCGTGAGCGATAGCGGTAGCCAGGGTACGGCAGATCATGGTCAGGAACAGACCAGCGACCGACAGCGGGACAGCGACGGCGATAGCGGCGGTAACGGCCTTCGACGGATCGGTAGCGCCGCCGTTGAGGGCGAGCACCATGATGATCGAAGAGGCGACCGAGGCCAGAGCGGCGTCAGGCGCGACGGCGGCGCCGACGTTAGCCCAGCCAAGGGCCATCATCTGGAGCGAACCGCCCAGGAGGATGCCCTCCTGAAGGTGACCGGTTACGAGACCGATAAGCGTGCATGCCACGAGCGGCTGATGGAACTGGAACTCATCCAGAATGCCTTCCATACCGGCAAGCAACGCGACAATCGCAACAAGCAGAATAGTGATTGCAGACATGTATCGGACCCTCCTTTACTATGCTTGAGCGGCCAGTTCGGCCTTAGCTTTCTTCAACATGGCGTCGAGATCCTCGGAGGAATCCGAAGGAACCTTGCGGACCTCGAACTTGACGCCCTTAGCCTTGAGGGCCTCGAGAGTCTTGACGTCGTCATCGCCCATGGCGACGGCGTTGGTGACGACGACCTTGCCCTTGGAGTGAGCCATGGAACCGATGTTGACTTCCTTGATGTCGACGCCGGCCTCGATGGCCTTGAGCAGATCCTGCGGGTTCTCGAAGAGCAGCATGGCCTTGGTGTCACCAAAGCGCGTGTCCTTGACGACCTCGGCCATCTTCTTGATGGGCACGACGTTGGCATGGACTCCCGGAGGGGCAGCCTGCTCGATCATGGTCTTGCGGAGCTCGTCGTGAGCAACGCCGTCGGAAACCACGATGATGCGGTTGGGGTTGATCTGCTTGGTCCACGTGGTGGCCACCTGGCCATGCAGCAGACGGGTGTCGATACGGACGTGGGCAATCTTGATGTGCCCGTCGCCGATGACCGTTCCCGGAGGGATGGCGCCTGCAGGAGCAGCGGCGGCCGCAGCCGGCTTCTTCTCCTCGGGCTCCAGAGACTCGGGCTTGACGCGCACGCCAGCCTTAGCCTCAGTCACGAGATGTTTTGCGATCGCATGTGCAGTGTTCTTTGCATCAAAGCGCTGCGAATATGCCTCGATGAGCATAGGCAGGTTGACACCGGTGACGATAGCCCAGGAATCGTGGCCCTCGATGAGCCCGCTGATCTGGTTGAACGGCGTGCCGCCCCACAGATCAACGAGGAAGAGCACCTGCTCCTGGTCCTCGAAGGAAGCGACTGCTTCCTCGACCTTGGCACGGAAGTCGTCGGGGCCCATGCTCGGCTCGAGCGAGACCACGGCTACAGACGGCTGATCGCCAAAGACCATCGAGCCCGTCTGCTTGATTCCAGCTGCCAAGTCCCCGTGGCTAGCAAGAACAATACTT
>UMIM01003432.1_pt1 | contig 13259 bp, 8 predicted proteins | sample 1965831 | NCBI WGS metagenome assembly UMIM01 (sample SAMEA4836125, study PRJEB28245) | human gut metagenome | biome: gut microbiome; material: fecal sample | place: Denmark | collected 2008 | reverse complement strand
TCTGCCGGCTGTTCCATCTCCCCTTTTAATTTCTGGCCACAATTCGGGCAAAAATCTGCATCATCACCCACTTGTGTGCCACAATTTCCACAAAATGCCATTTTCATTTTCCTCCTTGGTTTTACCATGATATGTTACTTGCTTTTATGCATTAACGAGTTAAACTATTTCAATTTTACACAATATTTTGTGGTTGGTCAATCAATTTTACCGAGAATTTACACTTTAAATCTTATAATTTTCTTGCACAGGCAAGTGCTAATGCTCCCGGTCCAATATGGCAGGATACATTTAAAGAAAGCGGATCCATCATAATGTCTGTAATCCCAAATTCTGCTTCCACTTCTTTGTGGAATTCCATCGCTGCACTTATATCTCCAGTGTATGCAATACAAAGCTGCATCTCATCCTGACACTCCTTAAAGCGGGATGCATAGTCATCTTTTACTGCTTTTATCATAATGCTTTTTGCCTGCTTTACCGTTCTGGCTTTTGCAAAAGCATCCAGCTTTTCACCCTGAATCTGTAATACCGGTTTTAATTTCAACAATGTTCCCAGTGCTGCTGCTGCCGGTGTAATTCTTCCACCTTTTTTCAGATAGTAAAGGGTATCTACCATGATATAAATGCTGGACTGGAATTTTGCATCCTCTAAAATATCTTTAATCTCTTTTCCGCTCTTGCCACTCTCTGCCAGCCTGATTGCATCAAATACGGACTGTTTCTGTGTTACAGAAATTCTCTGATTGTTTACTACAAAAACCTTGCCCTCATACTCTTCATCTGAAGATAATGCTGTTGCTGTCTCACAGGAACTGCTCAATCCACTGGATAAAGGAATGTATACTATTTCATCATATTCTTTTAAAAGCTCATCCCAACGGTCTGTAAGGTCTCCTACTGCCGGCATGGATGTTGAAATCTCTGCTCCATCTGTCAGATGCTCATAAAATGTATCCTGTGTCAGATTGATATCCTCAAACAGTGTTTCACCATTTATAAAAAAAGGCATTGGTAATACGCTAATCCCTAACTGCTGCGCTTCTGCCTGACGAATTCCACTGGAACTGTCTGTAAGAATAACTACCTTTCCCATTTTTCTTCCTCCTTGCTATTCAGACTTCATGTTACACAATGAAATAATTGTAACATATTTTGCAAATCAAAACAACTGCCCCCAAAAAACTAACATCAGGAAAAAAACTGCATAGTAAAACTCCTGACTGCATTATCCGCAGCCAGGAGCTCTCTATCCTTACTTTTCAGTAATATATTTTATTTTCTTATTACATCATTCCCATACCTGGGTTTCCTGCCGGCATTGCAGGAGCATCTTCTTTGATATTTGCTACAACAGATTCCGTTGTAAGTAATGTAGATGCTACAGATGTTGCATTCTGCAAAGCACTTCTTGTAACCTTAACCGGGTCAAGGATACCAGCTTCTACCATATCTACATATTCTTCTGTTGCTGCATTAAATCCGATACCAGGAGCGGACTCTTTTACTTTATTAATAATAACTGCACCTTCGAGACCTGCATTTGCGGAAATGTAATACAATGGAGCCTCCAATGCTTTTAAGATAACCTTTGCACCGGTCTTCTCATCACCTTCCAATGTCTCAGCAAGCTTTGCAACCTCTTTGGATGCATGGATGTATGCAGAACCGCCACCTGCGATGATTCCTTCTTCGACTGCTGCTCTTGTTGCATTCAAAGCATCTTCCATACGAAGTTTTGCTTCTTTCATTTCTGTCTCTGTTGCAGCGCCAACACGGATAACTGCTACGCCGCCTGCCAGTTTTGCAAGTCTTTCCTGTAATTTTTCTTTATCAAATTCAGATGTTGTCTCTTCAAGCTGTGCACGAATCTGGCCGATTCTTGCCTGGATTTCTTCTTTATTTCCTTCACCATCAACGATAACGGTGTTCTCTTTCTTAACCTTAACAGATTTTGCACGGCCAAGCTGTGCCATAGTAGCATCTTTTAATTCCAGACCAACTTCTTCTGAAATTACCTGACCACCGGTAAGGATAGCGATATCTTTTAACATTTCTTTTCTTCTGTCGCCATATCCTGGAGCTTTTACTGCTACAACGTTAAATGTTCCACGCAGTTTATTTACAATCAATGTAGTTAAAGCTTCACCCTCGATATCTTCAGCAATGATAAGAAGTCTGGAACCGGACTGAACAATCTGTTCTAACAGTGGAAGGATTTCCTGAATGTTGCTGATTTTCTTATCGGTAATTAAGATGTACGGCTCATCTAAAACTGCTTCCATCTTATCCATATCTGTGCACATATATGCGGAAATGTATCCACGGTCAAACTGCATACCTTCTACCAGGTCAAGCTCTGTCTGCATGGTCTTGCTCTCTTCAATGGTAATAACACCATCATTGGAAACTTTTTCCATTGCGTCTGCTACCATGTTGCCAACGCTTTCATCACCTGCGGAAATAGATGCAACTTTTGCAATCTGGTCTTTTCCGGTTACTTTAGAAGACATTGCTGCGATTGTTTCAACTGCTTTTTCAGTTGCTTTCTTCATACCACGTCTTAAAACGATTGGGTTTGCACCAGCCTCTAAGTTCTTCATTCCTTCCTGAATCATTGCCTGTGCAAGAACGGTTGCTGTTGTAGTACCATCACCAGCAACGTCATTGGTCTTGGTTGCTACTTCTTTTACAAGCTGTGCGCCCATATTTTCGAATGCATCTTCCAATTCGATTTCTTTTGCAATGGTAACACCATCGTTTGTGATTAATGGAGCGCCATATGATTTATCCAGTACAACGTTTCTTCCTTTTGGTCCGATTGTTACTCTGACTGTATTTGCCAGTTTATCAACTCCAGCCTCTAATGCTGTTCTGGCTTCTGTTCCATATTTGATTTCCTTTGCCATAATTTCTTACCTCTTTCTTCTATTTTCCTATTTTATTATTTGTTTTATTTACCAATTATCAATTCGATTATTCTACTACTGCAAGAATATCATTCTGCTTTACGATGATATATTCTTCGCCATCCAGTTTTACTTCTGTTCCGGCATATTTAGAATAAATAACCTTCTGTCCTTCTTTTACCTGCATGGTAACTTCTTTGCCATCTACCACTCCGCCAGGACCAACTGCGATTACTTCTGCTTCCTGTGGTTTCTCCTGTGCAGCACTTGCTAAGATAATTCCGGATTTGGTTTTTTCCTCTGCTTTTAACTGTTTTAATACAACTCTGTCTGATAATGGTACTAATTTCATGATTCATTGCCTCCTTGATTCGATCTCTTTGTTTTCTTTCTTTTTTATTAGCACTCATTCAAGCCGAGTGCTAACCGATAGTCATATAATAGTTTCTGCGTCTCTTTTTCGCAAGCCTGACCATTTTTTATTTTTCTCTTGTTTCCTTATATTTACTCTTAATATCTCGTTTTTTCTCTCGTTTTCTCACTTTCTGTAATTTGTAACGATTTAATACTTTTTTTAGATTTGTTTATGAAATCAGTCCAAAATGCTCCAATCCCTTATAAATGCCGTCTTCGTGCAATGGTGCTGTGATATAATCCGCTGCTTCTTTTGCTGCTTTGGTACCATTTCCCATGGCAATTCCATGCTGCACATGCTTTAACATTTCCACATCATTGATACTGTCTCCAAATGCATAGGTATCTTCTTTCTCAATACCAAGAAGCTCACAGGTTTTTTCGATGCCGGACGCTTTGGAAAATCCTTTTGGAACAAACTCTGCGCATGCCGCATCATGCACCAGCGGTGTGAAATTCTCTTCCAGATGGGAAAGTACCTTAAGATAAGCATCATCCGGTGTGGAGCAGGAAAACTTACTGATTTCCATAATTGCTTCATTTCCCGTTACCGGCAGCAAATCCTCTCCCAATGTCTCTTTTAGTCTCAAGCCATAAGGGTCTTCTTCAAATTCTTCCAGATCCATATACAAATTCCGGCTTCCCTCATATACCGTAGGAATTCCATACTCTTTTAATATATGTATGGTATCCTCTATCAATTCCTGTTCTAATTTTTTATAAAAAAGTGTTTTTCCATCCATCTCTATCCAGGTACCGCAGCCTGCCACAATTCCGTCGAATCCCAGTGTCAGCAATCTTTCATCCTGAATAAATGCTCTGGTTCTTCCGCTGCAGAGAAATGCCAGATGTCCATTTTCCCGCAGCTTCCGGATTGCTTCCTTTGCGCTCTCCGGTATCACAAAATGCTCGTCCCACAATGTTCCATCAATATCAAAAAATACTGCTTTCCTGCTCATTCTCTTTATGTCCTTTCGCTGTTTTCTTCTCGCTCTTTTTGTCACAAGGGTTATTTTATGCCCCAAAAGCAGAATGTGTCAACCACGAAAAAGCCGCCTGCCACAGCTCACCCTCCGGTGCACCATAGTCAGACGACTTTCTTCTATCATTATATTGTAATTTTCATTACTGTACGGAAAGATAAGAATATCCCATCAGACTTTCGTCTACTTCACGGGCTGCTTCTCTTCCTTCACGGATTGCCCATACAACCAGGGACTGTCCACGATGCATATCTCCTGCTGTAAAGACATTTTCCACGTTGGTCTTGTAATGACCGGCTTCTGTTGCCACATTGGTTCTGGCATTTAAGTCTACGCCGAACGCTTTGGCAATGTAATCTTCTGTTCCAAGGAAGCCTGCTGCAATCAGAACCAGATCACAATCTAACTTGCTTTCGGAGCCCGGTACTTCCACCATCTGCATCCGTCCGGTCTTTTCATCCTTTTTGCCCTCTAATTTTACGGTTTTTAATCCGCAGAGTTTACCGTTCTTGTCTTTTAAGAACTCTTTTACGGTTGTCTGGTAAATACGAGGGTCGGAACCGAACATGGCAATTGCTTCTTCCTGACCGTAGTCTGTCTTGCAGACTCTTGGCCACTCCGGCCATGGGTTGTTCTCTGCACGCTCATCCGGTGCTTTTGGCATCATTTCAAGCTGGATGACACTGGCTGCGCCGTGACGGATAGAAGTTCCGACACAGTCATTTCCGGTATCTCCACCACCGATGATAACTACTTTCTTTCCCTTGGCAGAAATATATTTGTTATCTTTAAGCTCGGAATCTAAAAGGCTCTTGGTAGTTGCCTTTAAGAAATCTACTGCAAAGTAAATGCCTTCTGCATCTCTGCCCGGAGCTTTGATGTCTCTTGGATTCTTTGCTCCACAGGCTAAGATGACACGGTCATATTCTTTTAAGAGTTTTGCCGGCTTGATGTCTTTTCCAACATTGGCATTGGTAATAAACTCGACACCCTCTTCTTTCATTATATTAATCTTACGGTCAATAACCCATTTTTCCAGCTTCATATTCGGGATTCCATACATCAAAAGACCACCGACACGGTCATCTCTTTCAAATACGGTAACGGAATGTCCTCTTTTATTCAACTGGTCTGCTGCTGCAAGTCCGGCAGGACCGGAACCGATGATTGCAACCTTCTTTCCGGTACGGACTCTTGGAGGTTTTGCTGCAGCATATCCTTTTTCATAAGCATTTTCAATGATTCCATGCTCATTTGCCTTACAGGTTACCGGGTCTTCCCAGTGTCCACAGGTACAGGCTGCTTCACAAAGTGCCGGACATACTCTTGAGGTAAATTCCGGGAAGTTGTTGGTCTTGGTCAGACGGTTATATGCCTGCTCCCAGTTGTTGGTATACAAAAGGTCATTCCACTCCGGTACCAGGTTATGCAGCGGACATCCGCTGGTCATTCCCATGATATTCATACCAGCCTGGCAGAACGGAACGCCGCAGTTCATACAACGTGCTGCCTGTACTCTTTGTTTCTCTTTTGAGAGAGGGGTATGGAACTCGTTAAAGTTCTTGATACGCTCCTTTGGTGCAACCGCTGCTGCATTCTCTCTGTCATATTCCATAAATCCTGTTGGTTTTCCCATTTTGCGTCCCCTCCTTAATTTCTTGTATTCGCATAAAATGCTTCAATCTGTGCCTGTTCGGAAGACAATCCTTTTTCTTCCATCTGAACAATTGCCATTAACATACGGTTATAATCGTATGGAATTACTTTCTTGAACTTCGGCAGATACTCACTGAAGTTATCTAAGATTTCTTTTCCCTTTTCAGAATTGGTCAAAGCTACGTGTTCTTTAATCATATCTTTTAATTCCATAACATCATATTTGTTTCCGACTTCTTCTGAGAATACCATTTCCTTATTGATTCTGGTATAAAGGTCGTTGTCCTCATCTAATACATAAGCGATACCACCACTCATTCCGGCTGCAAAGTTTTTACCAGTCTTACCAAGGATAACCACACGGCCACCGGTCATGTATTCACATCCATGGTCACCGACACCTTCTACTACTGCAGAAGCTCCGGAATTTCGTACGCAGAAACGTTCTCCTGCCACACCACTGATAAATGCTTTACCACTGGTTGCACCGTAAAGTGCTACGTTACCGATGATGATATTTTCATCCTTCTTATATTTCACACCTGCCGGAGCGTAGACAACCAGTTTTCCACCGGAAAGTCCTTTTCCGAAGTAATCGTTGGAATCTCCTACCAGCTCTAAGGTAAGTCCCTTTGGAATGAATGCGCCAAAGCTCTGTCCGCCGGCACCGGTACATTTTACGATAAAGGTATCTTCCTCTAAAGTATCGTCATATTTCTTTGTAATCTCGGAACCAAAGATGGTACCAAAGGAACGGTCTGTATTGCTTACTTCTACATCAATGCTTCTCTTCTGTTTCTTATCCAGTGCGGAAGAAAGCTGTTTTAACAGTACAGTTTCGTCCTTGGTCTTCTCCAGTTCGAAATCGTATACATGTTTTGGATCAAATGTAACTTTCTCCTTTGGTCCTGCAAACGGGTTATTCAAAATCTTGGAAAGGTCGATTTCTTTTTCCCGGTCTGTCAAATCCTCTCTTACCCGGAGAAGGTCACTTCTTCCTACCATTTCATCAATGGTACGGCAGCCTAACTTCGCCATGATTTCTCTTAATTCTTCTGCAATAAACCGCATGAAGTTTTCTACATATTCCGGTTTTCCCGCGAAACGTTTCCGAAGCTCCGGATTCTGTGTTGCGATTCCGGCAGGACAGGTATCCAGATTACATACACGCATCATCACGCATCCCATGGTTACCAGCGGTGCAGTTGCAAATCCGTACTCTTCTGCTCCAAGCAATGCAGCAATTGCTACATCACGGCCGCTCATCAGCTTACCGTCTGTCTCGATTCTTACCTTATTACGAAGTCCGTTCATAATCAGAGTCTGGTGCGTCTCTGCAAGTCCAAGTTCCCAAGGAAGTCCTGCATTATGGATAGAACTGCTTGGTGCTGCACCGGTACCACCGTCATATCCTGAAATCAATACTACCTGTGCTCCTGCTTTGGCAACACCGGCTGCGACTGTACCCACACCTGCTTCTGATACCAGTTTTACGGAAATTCTTGCATCACGGTTGGCATTCTTCAAATCGTAAATCAACTGCTCCAAATCCTCGATGGAGTAGATATCATGATGAGGTGGCGGCGAAATCAAGGATACACCCGGTGTGGAAAGTCTTGTCTTTGCAATCCAAGGATAAACTTTCTTGCCCGGAAGGTGTCCACCTTCACCAGGTTTTGCACCCTGTGCCATCTTAATCTGAATCTCTTCTGCACTGACTAAGTAACGGCTGGTTACACCAAACCGGCCGGACGCTACCTGCTTGATTGCAGAACATCTGTCTAAGCTTGTATGTTTACTTGCGATACGGTCCGGATCTTCTCCACCCTCACCGGTATTGGATTTACCATGTAAATGGTTCATGGCAATTGCCAATGTTTCATGGGCTTCCTTGGAAATAGAACCATAGGACATCGCACCTGTTTTAAATCTTGTTACAATAGAATCTACGCTTTCTACTTCTTCAATCGGAACACCTTTTTTCGGGAAATTGAAATCCATCAGTCCACGAATATTTGCATCACGCTCTTCACTGTTCACAAGATCTGTGTACTGTTTGAAAAGGTTGTAATCTCCACGTTTGGTTGATTCCTGTAAAAGGTGGATGGTTGCCGGATTGTAAAGATGGCTGTCTGCGCCACTTCTCATCTTGTGACGTCCCTTGCTGTCTAAAGTAAGGTCTGTCTCTAATCCCAATGGATCATAGGCTGCAGAATGCAGAGTATCTACATCTTTTGCAATGTCTTCCAATGTAATTCCACCGATACGGCTTACGGTATTTGTGAAATATTTATCAATTACTGCGGAGTCAATACCAATTGCCTCAAAAATCTTAGAACCCTGATAAGACTGAATGGTTGAAATACCCATTTTGGAAGCAATTTTTACGATACCACTGATAATTGCCTGATTGTAATCATGGATTGCTGCATAGTAATCCTTGTCTAACATATGCTCGTCTACTAACTGCTTTACGGTATCCTGTGCCAGATATGGGTTGATTGCACAGGCACCATAACCAAGCAATGTTGCAAAATGATGTACTTCTCTTGGTTCACCGGATTCCAGAATCATGGCAACTGCAGTTCTCTTCTTGGTCTTTACCAGATGCTGCTGCAAACCGGATACTGCCAGAAGGGATGGGATTGCCACATGGTTCTCATCAATGCCACGGTCGGAAAGAATCAGGATATTTGCACCGTCACGGTATGCACGGTCTGCTTCTACAAACAGATGATCCAATGCTTTTTCCAGGCTTGTATTCTTATAATATGTAGTAGGAAGAACCACAACCTTAAAGCCTTCTACTTTCATATTTTTGATTTTCATCAAATCTGTGTTGGTAAGAATCGGGTTATCTACCTTTAATACCTGGCAGTTAATCGCCTTTTCTTCCAGCAGGTTACCATCTTCTCCGATATATACGGTAGTGGATGTAACCACTTTCTCACGAATGGAATCAATTGGCGGGTTTGTTACCTGTGCAAATAACTGTTTGAAATAATTAAACAGTGGCTGATGGTCTCCTGCCAGTGCTGCCAGCGGAGTATCAATACCCATTGCAGAAGTTCCTTCTCCTCCGTTTAATGCCATCGGAAGGATTGCTTCACGCAGTGATTCGTAAGTATAACCGAATGCTTTCTGCATTCTCTGACGCTCTTCTTTGGTATATTCCGGAACACGCTGATTTGGAATCTTTAAATCCTCCAGTTTAATCAGGTTACGGTCAAGCCATTCACCATAAGGCTGTTTGCTTGCGTAATACTCTTTTAATTCATCATCATTGATGACTCTTCCCTGGATGGTATCTACTAAGAGCATTTTACCCGGACGAAGTCTTTCTTTTACAACAATTTTGGTCGGATCAATATCAAGTACTCCGACCTCGGAAGAAAGAATCAGCTGGTCATCATCGGTAATATAATATCTGGAAGGTCTTAATCCATTACGGTCAAGAACAGCTCCCATGACATCTCCATCTGAGAAAAGAATGGAGGCTGGTCCATCCCATGGCTCCATCATGGTTGCATAATACTGATAGAAGTCTTTCTTCTTCTGGGACATGGTATTGTTATTTGCCCATGGCTCCGGAATCATAATCATAACTGCCAGCGGTAAATCCATTCCACTCATTACCAGGAACTCTAAGGTATTATCTAACATTGCTGAGTCAGAACCTTCGGAATTAATAACCGGAAGGACTTTCTGCAGTTCCCCTTTCAGTTCTTCGGACTCCATGGTCTCTTCACGGGCAAGCATCTTATCTGCATTACCTTTGATGGTATTAATCTCTCCGTTATGTACGATGAAACGGTTCGGATGTGCTCTCTCCCAACTTGGATTGGTGTTGGTTGAGAATCTGGAGTGTACGGTTGCAATTGCAGATTCATAATCTTTATCCTGAAGGTCTGCAAAGAACTGACGCAGCTGGTCTACTAAAAACATTCCCTTATATACGATGGTTCGGCTGGAAAGGGATACTACATAAGTGTCATCATTGGACTGCTCGAATACCCGTCTTGCCACATACAGTCGGCGGTCAAAATCAAGTCCCTTGGCTACTTCAGCTGGACGTTTTACAAATCCCTGCATGATATATGGCATACAGTCTACTGCTTTCTGTCCCAGTTTATCCGGGTCAGTCGGAACTTTTCTCCATCCTAAGAATTTCATTCCTTCCTTTTCCACGATAACCTCAAACATTTTCTTTGCCTGATTCCGTTTCAGCTCATCCTGTGGGAAGAAAAACATTCCGACACCGTAATCTCTTTCTCCACCAAGTTCAATATCTGATTCCTTTGCTACCTTGGAGAAAAATTTGTGTGATACCTGAAGCAGAATACCAACACCGTCACCGGTTTTTCCTTCTGCATCCTTACCAGCTCTGTGCTTTAAGTTCTCTACGATTTTTAAAGCATTTTCTACCGTCGCATGGGATTTGATACCTTTGATGTTTACCACAGCTCCGATACCGCAGTTATCATGTTCAAAATTCGGATTATACATACCCTGTGCTACTGCTGTACTTTCATTCCACTGTTCTGTCATAATCGTTCCCTTTCTGCTTTCTCTTTATTTTCTGTCTTACTTTGTTACCTGCACTCTGCTGCTTTAAAGTGCTTTTATTTTCTGAACTAAGTTTACACCCGGCGTAATATACTTTGCAATAGTTTTTTTCTTGCTATTGTCTGATTATTAGACAATTCATTTTATATTCTTTTATTGTATTTATATTTATCAGTTTTTTGCATATAAAAAAGGCTTACCAAAACAATTCAACGTGTTTTTGTTGAAAATATTTTTTCATAAGCCTTTTGAATTTGCCTGCTATTTTAAATTGTGTCTGAATTGTTTCTCTGTTATTCTGGAATTTCTTAGGAAGGTTTTGAGTGTATCTGCCTTTTCATCGAATACGGATATTACATAAGGACTGTAAGGGGCACTGGGAATTTCGATATACTTTTTTGCCTATCCGGCAACCGGTGCAAATTCACATCCATGTTCATATGCACCTCGCCGGCACATCCCTGTGCCAGCGTTGCCAGTATATCAAACAAATTTCCAAGTGCCCCTAACAGCCCTTATTATATATCTGTATTTCGATGAAAAGGCAAATAAGCATCAATATCCATAAGATTTACCATGTTTTTAATACCATCTGCAGTAGCTGCATTCCCCTTAAAGGCATCAGAATTATCACTACAGCCATCATACACCCAGGATAAAGCCATATGGGTAATAACATACGCATATGGACGAACATTCTCCTGCAGCATGTTATACATACCCTTATCACTTTCATATCCCGGTCCACCATATCCATAGTAGGCTACTGCTGAAAGCAGTGCATCATTGGACACAGAAGCGGTATACTGTCCATTACTCGGATTTGCTTTACTTGGTTCCAGACAATAAACTACAGTTCCATCCGAAAGACTATACTGGTGTGTCTGATAGCCATTGTAATTAATCGTCTTTCCTACGGTTAAATCTACATTAAAATCATAGTTTCCAGAGGCATAAGTTTTAACTACCAATCCCTCATCGGCACTGTTAAGAGCAATCTGCTCCGCTTCATGCTCTTTGTTTTCTTCTTCCGCCTTGCGTACCAGTTCATCAAAGTTATCTGAAAGAATCGATTCTTCCTGCTCCGGTAAACTTTCCGCAAAAGCAGTCAGCGGACTGGCTGCCATACAGACACATAATGCTGCAGCCATGAACGCTTTTAACTTCTTTTTTACACTAAATTTCTTCATACTTTCTGTTTTCCTCCTTCCATTTGCTAAAAGAAAGCATATCCTTGTGAAAATACTTTTCACAAGATGTTACGGTATTCGTCAAAGTCCTGTACAAGTACAGACTTTTCCTCATTACACGCACAAAAAAAGAACCGATAGCATTATCAGTTCCCAGTTACCTTTATATTTTGTTTTCTATCCTCCCTTCTGTACCGAAATCCGGTACAAGTATCTATAAAAAAAGGACTCAAAGTGAAATCACCTTAAATCCTTCTCTTACCATCTTTATACATTTCATTAATTAATTGATATGCCGGAACCTACCGGTCCGATTTCTCCACATCCGCTACACTGTGCATAAGGTGCCACATCCTGTACCCATACCTGCTTTGTTTCCGCATCATGATGTACGGTTCCTGTCTGAATCTGTACATATTCCGTATGATAAGCATAACAAGCTCCATTACTTGATTTTATATGACTAATAATATTACTTTCGCCTGTAATATCAGCCCCACACTGATTACAAATAGTCTTACATTGTTCCTCATATACCGGCTCGTCCCAGGCTTCCTTAACAACCTGTGTCTCATAATGACCGCTGCCCTCATGCAGCACCCAGGTATGGACATGTGCCGGAGCTGCATTATTGTTAGAAGCATTGGTGTTGCTATTGCTGCTTCCAGTTGTTCCACTGGAATTACTGGTAGTTGTTCCGGCTGATGCAGTACTGCCTGCACTTGCCTTATTACCGGAATTGCTGTTGCTCTTATTTGATTTGCTTGTATTATTGTCAGATGGCTGTGCTGCAGTATTCTCTGCACTGGAAGTATTGCTCTCCAGTTTTCCAGTGGTCTCCTGCTCTGCAACTGCCTCTGTTTCCGGCTCTTCTGTCTCTGTAGCTGCTTCCAATTCTTCCGTTGCCGGCTCTTCTGTCTCTGCTACCTCTTCGGTAGCTTCTGTATTTATAACAGATTCCTTATCAGCGGTAGTATCTTTTTTCCCGCCGCAGGCTGCCATACTTACTGTTACCATCAACATTGTTACAATCATCGCTAATCTTTTCTTCATAATGATTCCTCCCATCAGCTTTTCTTTTTTTGTCAATTATGTATGAAACCAGATAAGGAGAAAACGTAAATTGTGTTAATGATAGCAGACATGAGTATGGAGTGAATATCTTATTTGGAGGAAAAACAAATGGTACAATCAATCTTTGAGGAAATGGGCGGCAGATACGAACGGCAAGGCGAATACATTTTACCCTGCCTTACCATACCACCCGAAAAGGAACAGTCGATAGACTTATTCGGACGGCGGCACTTGGACTATCTGCGGGAGTACCGCAAAATTACATACACCAATCTTCTCACAAGCGGCAGGCTCAATGCTTACCTTGCCGACATTGACAGACAGGCACAGGAACACTTTGAACGGCTCATAGAGGGCATGAAGCAAGCACAGGGCATAACGGAATGCCTAAAGGAAGAAAACGCCTTAGAATGGACTGGAAGAACGAATAACATAAGGGCTTGTGCGAGGGAGATTGTGGAAAAGGA
>UMIM01029882.1_pt1 | contig 13275 bp, 9 predicted proteins | sample 1965831 | NCBI WGS metagenome assembly UMIM01 (sample SAMEA4836125, study PRJEB28245) | human gut metagenome | biome: gut microbiome; material: fecal sample | place: Denmark | collected 2008 | reverse complement strand
TTGTCTCCAGCGGCACCCCGTCGATGAAATAACGGACCGAATTGCCCGACATCCCATTGATGGACAGGTCATAGTCCGACCCGACGCCTCCCTCCTGCCGCACCTTGATGCCCGAAGCCCGGTCCACCAGCTCGTTCAGGTTGTTCAACGAACTCACAATCGGTTTCACATCCAGCGCACTGACGGCGAACGTACCTTCACGCAATTTCTGCGATTGGCTCTTGGCATAGACTTCCACCTCATTCAAGGCCACCGCCTCTTCCTTCAGGACAAAGTCGATTCGCTTGTGCCCGGCCAACCGGACCGTCTGCTTCTGGCTCTCATAACCGATGAAAGAAGCCACCACGGTATACGTCCCCTCCGGAAGCTCCAGTCGGTAGCCCCCCTTCTCGTCCGAATACGTCCCGTAGGCCGTACCCTCCACCGCCAGCGAAGCCTGCGCCACAGGCTGTCCGTGGGCAGACGTGATGCGGCCCGAAAGAGTGACCAGTCTCTGTGCCAGCCCTTCCGAGAAGCCGACAATGCCAAAAACGAAAATAAAAATGAGTGTCAGGTGTTTCATAAGTTCCTCAAATCTTCATACCACACATTATGCCCGCGAGACGCATACAAATACAAAGAGAAGAGGATTCCGTATATCCAGAACGGGTAGAGAGAAGTCCAGCTCGTTGTTTTCATACCTTATTTCCCGAAAGCATAAAAAACTATGTACGACACTGGCAGGTCTTCTGACTTGTTTCTTTTCAGGAGCCTTCCCATCTTTCCGACAGTGGCATGCAGATTTCCTGAAAATCATGCGAAACTTACAGCAGCGGGTCTGTTCAGGACTTTCACCTGATTCCCTTTTCATCATGCTTTATCCAAGCAATGAACCAATATCGCCACAAAGGTAGAAAATATTTTTTGATATGCTACATCCCGGCAAATTTTTCATTTTCACAAAAAAGGTCGTATCTTAGCGACCGCAAAAAAAATCAATCCCCTTTTAGACTATATGGAATCCTCATATCCCGCAATTCAGTTTGTATCCTTAGGCCCCGGCGACCCGGAGCTCATCACCCTGAAAGGACTGAAGGCCCTACAGGAAGCCTCCTCTATCTATTGTCCGGGCACCCGCAGTGCCGCCGGTATCCCCTCCTCCTACGCCGCAAACACCTTGCGGGCATTGGGAATCGGGGAAGAGAAAATCAAGACGTTCACCCTTCCGATGAACAAGCACAGAGAAGCGGCCCTGCAAGTGTATCACGAGGTGGCTGCACAGATAGAGGAAGATTACCGTGAAGGGCAGAAAATAGCCGTAGCCGCCGAAGGCGATGCCGGATTCTATGCTTCCGTGCAGTATTTATACGAACTGTTGGAAAATAAGGGCTTGCCGGTGAAACGCATCGCAGGCATTCCGGCCTTCATTGCCGCAGGCCCCGTGGCAGGTCTCCACTTGGCCAAACAGGAAGAAAGGCTGCTGGTCATTCCGGGCCTCATCTCAGCCGAGGAACTGGCCGAGAAACTCCAATCCGGCTATGTCCTCGTCATCATGAAACTGCCTCTTTGCACGGAAGCCGTACGTCAGTGCATCGACTCCCACCCCGAAGCAGCGTTCCATTACTTCGAAAATATCAGCCGGGCGAACGAATTCTATACCTCCGACCCGGCGATTATCAAGGAAAAGAAGTTTCCCTACTTTTCGCTGATGGTGATAAGTCCCGCTTCTAACGGATGAAATGAGTCGGTGTCCACGGCTCACTGGGCGGGATAGGCTCTCCTCCCTGCTTCAAGTTCTTCAGCAACCACGCCATGTTGCGCCCCAGCGTACGCATGGTCTGCAATCCCTCAATGTCCTGACTCGCTTCGCCGGGCAACCTGCCGTGCACGCTGTTCCAGTATTGGGAAGATACCACCGGCATGTTGTTGATGGTGAAATACTTGTTCAGGCGGTCGAACGTCGCACTGGCTCCTCCGCGACGGCATACAGCCACCGAAGCAGCAGGCTTGTAGGCCAGCAAGTCGCCGGCAGAATAGAACAGACGGTCGAGCAAGGCACAGAGCGAGCCGTTGGGCCCTGCGTAATACACGGGTGACCCGACGACGATACCGTCCGCCGTCTCCAGTTTCTCCCGGATTTTCTGATACAGCTCATCCTTGAACACGCACCGTCCCAGTTCCCTACAACGGCCACAGGCAATGCAACCCTGCACCGCTTTCGTTCCGATGGATACGATTTCTGCTTCTACACCATTCGCTTCCAATGCCTTCGCCACTTCCGACAAGGCGATAAATGTGTTTCCCTCTCTGTGGGGACTTCCGTTAATCAATAAAACTTTCATATCTCTCTTTGTTTTTCTACAAAGATAAGCGGTTTTGAGGGATTTTGAATCACCCACAGAGCTGTTCCACTTAAACTTATTTATAAAAATATGCAAATTAACCTCTTACAAGACAGATTCGCGACCAATTCTTAAGCCACTACAATAGCCTCATGCAGTTTAAGCACATAATTTCTCACCCTAATGAAATCCTTACCGAATACATCAACCCATTCAAACTCATCGAAAGGAGATTCATTGACAAGAGTTTCAAGACTAATATCGCCGTGGTCTGAGACATACGTAATAATGGTTTTCAGATATTCTTCCTGTAAGGAAGTGAAATGATTGTCAGAAAAGAACTGAGACAGCTTCTCCATTGCAGCTTTCCGGTCTATGCCAATTTGAGAACGAATAAAAGCAGCCACATTCTTGTCAAAAGACATCTTGCTAGTTTTAAGATAGCTCAGATATTCTTCCTCAGTTCCAAGCTCCTGCCACAATATTCTTTCCAACTCCTGTATATCTTCCTGGTTCAACTGTTCGATATTCTTTATTTTCACAAAAACCGGGAGATCAGAATTCTGACTTATAAATTCTTCCACCCGCTGTTTGTAGGAAGCCCTGTATGGCGTTACGACCACCGACGGCTTCCCCTCTATTATGTCCGTTATATTCAGGATAAAATCCCGATTGCCACTACCAAGAATAAACTGTACCAGGTCTCTTATCTCTTTTCTGACATATTCAAGTCTGTCTAAAGTTATCGTATTCCAAAATACAGGAGTAGAAATCTCCTTTATCAGTTGTATTTTAGCCATCACCTGCGGTATTGAAACCTTTTCCTGTAGTTTCATACCTATATTCTGAACCTTTACCTTATAAGTGTCCGCATTTATTTCAGAATCGAGCATAGACAACTGAATATAGAGCATGATGGCATCAAACTTTTTAGCTGCCTCATTGTCTTTTTCAGGTGTCACAAGAGGAGCGACTTTATTTTTCAAGTCCAGCACATCTATAGAAGAAAGGGCAACCCAATTCTCCTTTTTCATGAACTTATCTACCACCTCAATATTTTGTCTGACAGATATATGTTTCGTATTCAACCTGCCTACTTGAGCAATAAGCATTTCCTTTATTTCATCATGCAATTTCTTTGCCTTCTCGTCACTTTGATAGTTGGCATGTTGAAGAGCAAAAGCGAGATCAACCCTCAATCCAAAAAGTTTTTCAGACAATGAAATTTGCGGCAAGGCCTCATTTCCCCTCGGATTCTCATCAAAGTATTCAAAGTTACCACACCAGTCAAAAATATAGAATGTCTTCTTGTCTTCTCCAATATCAAAAATATCCTTACTCAATCTTGTTCCTCTACCTATCATTTGCCAGAACTTGATATAAGAGTAAACTTTCTTGAAGAATACAAGGTTAATAATATCCGGAACATCAATACCCGTATCAAGCATATCCACACTTACCGCAATCTGTGGCATCTTGTTCCTTTCCTCAAAACTATTAATAAGAGTCTGTGAATAGTTGACTGTATTATCTATGAGGACACAGAAGTCCGGACCAAGTTCAGGATACAAGACATGAAATCTTTCCACAATCTGAACAGCATGTTTATGATTGTAGGCAAAGATTATAGTCTTACCGATAAGGTCTCCGCTCTGTACTTTCAAGCCATTGCTCATAAGATCCTGAAGCACCTTATCGATGGTATCCAGATTAAAGATATACTTGAAAATCTCATTATTCTTTATATCCCGATGATAATCGGAATCTGGATCCAGGTCATTTTTTGCCTTCTCATATTCCCATACCTGCTCTAGCTGTTCCTTTTCTTCCTTCGACAGACTGTTATACTTGATACCCTCACGAAGTATTTGTGTAGTTCTGGAAATGAGAGTATAGTCTACCAGATAACCATCCTCCACAGCCTCCCCCAATTCATAAGCAAAGTTAGGTTCTCCAGTTTCAAGATCAAAGACATCGTATGTACTTTTATCCACCTGATCCCTTGGTGTGGCAGTAAGACCGACAAGAAGAGAATCAAAGTAATTGAAAATAGCCGTATATTTACCAAAGATGGAACGATGCGCCTCATCTATGATAATCAGGTCGAAACGTCCAATCGAGAACTGTTTAGATTCCGTATCTATGCAGTTTATCATCGTCTGATAGGTACTGAACATGATACGGGCATTCATATCAGGCTCCTTATTTTCATTGAGTATTGTAATGGGAACAGAAGAAAGCAGTTTCGTAAAATTCTTTGCTGCCTGATTGACCAAAGCCGTTCTATCTGCCAGGAAAAGGATATTCTTCACCCACGCATTTCTCATCAGGACATCAGACAATGAAATGGAAACTCTTGTCTTCCCTGTTCCAGTAGCCATCACCAACAAACCTTTTCTATGAAAACTGTTGAAATGTTCACAAATAGCCTTTATGCCTCGCTTCTGATATTCACGGTCTGTGATGTCCTCATTGATGGTAAGGTCAGTAATCTTGCCTCTTCCTCTCCTTTGGATTAACAATTCCAGTTCACGCTCTGTATGAAATCCAAGAAGTTTCCTGTCCGGATAACCAAGCCCATCAATAATGAAAGTCTTATAACCGTTTGAATAATAGATTACAGGTTTCACCCCATATTGTTTTTCAAGACATCCTGCATAAAGAATGGCTTGCTGTCTTCCTACCTTTGCATCTTTTGTCGTTTTTTTAGCTTCAATCACAGCCAATGGCTTACCATTACTTCCGAAAAGCACATAATCTACATATCCTTTTTCCGCAGAATTTGGCATTCCCTGAACCTCAGTTTCAATACAGGCTTTACTTGGAACGATGGCACCTTTCTTATCCAGTACCTCCCATCCGGCCTCTTCCAGCATGATATCTATGAAGTATTTTCTTGTTTCAGCTTCCGACAGAGAAAATTCTATATTTACGTTTTCAGGCTTGCTTACTTTCTCTGAAGCTATTTCCTCCACAATCTTATCTGGAATTTCTGTATCGGCAGGTGTAGCTATAAAAAGTGCATGCTTATCCGGTATGAAGTCTCGATTGAATGGAGCAAGTTCTTTCAGGACTCCCAGCTTCAAAAGGATGAAACCCACTACGTCATAAAGGTTCAGGAGAGAAAAGAAGGATTCTCCCCCTTTTACATTACCGGTATGAGCACTTTTGTTACCCACCTTTCGGATATAGTGAGCAGCCATCATGATCCTGTCGTTCTCTATGAAATCCGTAAAAGGTTGTCCGGTCATCAGTTCATAAAGAGTGTCGGTTTTCTTCAGTTCTATGCCTTTCAGTTTGTATATGGCTTTCACTATCCATTCCAATCCCCTTCTACAGTTAATGGCAGAATTGTTATGGTCCGTCTTTTGTGTATCTTCAGCAACCTTACAAAACCTGTATAAGTCGCTCAAGGCTTCTATATCTTTAAGGTAATCAAAATTGCTCATATCTTGTTTTTCTTAGTTAAAGCAATAGTCCATCCTGCTGTTAAACAGGTCTTCAGTTTCTTTTATTGATTTCTTTATCAGCTCTTTCTGCTTCTCTATTGCTTCTATCTTTGAGGCGAATTGTTGTTGGAGAGAAAGAGGAGGGGTTATTAGAGTCAAAGCCCTTAAATCTTTAATATTTATTTGTCTAAGTGCTATTCCATACGTTAATTCCGAAATCTTTTGTTGAATAGATGATGTTTTAATTTGATAATAAACGAACCATCGATTATATAAACTACTTAATAATATTGGCACAATACCACGAGTAACATTATAACCTGCAAACGATTCATTTACTAATGATACTATTCCTGTAGTTCCTCTAACACATAATAATATTTCATGTCCAGTTAAAATAGTCCTTTTGTACTTATTAGAGATTTCTTTTCGTGTTCTTTTTAGACTAGTATCACTAACAAATGTATCAATTAAGTCAATAGGTCTAACAATTGGTACACCATCTACAACATCTTCCATAGGTTGAACAATACCATAAGATAAAGTACAATTTTTATGCACTATATCCTCCAATTTTTTTATATTCCACCCTTTTTCATTTTCCATCGGCTCACCAAACATATCATAGAAAATAGCTTGTGCCAGATTATCCAGTTCTTCAAGCTGTTTCTTCTGTTTCTCGATGATAGAGGTTAGACAGTCAAGCTCTTCGACTATTTGCTGTTGGGTTTGGAGAGGAGGGACAAATAATCTAATCTTATTAATATCAGTTATGGATATACTGGACTGGTTTACTGCATCCTTTCTATACTTCCTTATTTGTTCCTTAATATATGAGGATTTAAAATAATAGACAATAAATTCCGGTAAAGTAAAGTCATTATTCAATTTTAAGCGTAATAAGTTCATACCATGGATTATAGATTCATTCTCAGCTTTTCTATATAAAACTGTTCTACCGACATATTGCTTGCTATTAATATGAGAAATTAACAAATCCTTATCGTCTAATATATAATCACAATATTGTTCTTTATCGTATATATTTGCATAACCTAATTTATCTCGATTAAAAATACCATTGGATAAAGTCTCTATTCTCGTTACAGGAATACCACAACCTGATTTGTCTTGTTTAATAGTTAATCCGTTTTTAAGAGAAATACTTAAATCACCCAACTTCTTAACTTCCCAATCCTTCCTCATACTACATAAATTTAGAACGAAACTCTGTCATGGCTTCGTTGATTTCAGACTGTAGCTTTTCTATTCTCTTAAAAATAATTTCAGGAGCATCATATTCCACCTTTACACGTTCTATCTCCTTGTATTTGTTGATAGAAAGGTCATAGTCATTATCTCTAATATCTTGAACAGGAACCAGGAACGATTTATCCTTTCTTGTTCTAGTTTCTTCAGCTTCTAAGTTCTTGAATCTCGCTATAATGTCAGGGATATCATTTTCTTCAACCGCATTTCTTTTTTGGTCAAGCGAATAACCATCAGCCGTCATATCATAGAACCAAACCTTATCCGTTCCTCCTGCGCCTGTCTTTGTAAATATAAGAATCGCAGTAGAAACCCCGGAATATGGTTGGAATACACCTGAAGGCATGGAAATGACAGCTTGAAGTCTATGTTTTTCAACCAGTTCTTTTCTGATAGCCTTATGAGCCGTTGAATTTCCAAACAACACACCGTCAGGCACAATACTGGCACATCTTCCTCCAAGTTGTAATATTCTTGTAAATAGCGATAAGAACAATAGTTCTGTCTTCTTCGTCTTAGTAATAGCCAGAAGAGATTTGCTTGTATCTTCATAATCTATACTACCTGCAAAAGGAGGATTAGCCAAGCACAAAGTATATTTATTTTCATCTGTATTACTTGAAGAAAGACTGTCCTGATACTTTACATTGGGGGCATCTACACCATGAAGCATTAAGTTCATCGCACCGATTCTCAGCATGGTAGCATCCGTATCAAAACCATTGAACATCGTAGTCTTATAGTGTTCCAGATTTTCCTTCTTTACAAGTTCATCCTTATAGTTCTCAGTGATATACTTTGCGCTTTCCACGATGAAACCTGCACTTCCCATGGCAGGGTCACATATCGTATCTTTCAAGGTTGGCTCCATGAGTTCAACCATCATTCTGATAATGTGCCGCGGAGTTCTGAACTGGCCGTTAGTACCTGAAGCAGCCATTTTACCAAGAATATATTCATACGTATCTCCCATGGTATCACGGTTATTCATATCCAGCCCTTCCACACCGTCCACAACCTTGGTCAGTGTTCTTTCATTCTGAATCAAGAAGACAGCATTCTGCATAAAACGGCTGTAGGCAGACGATTTTCCACTATTCAAGTGCTTTATAAATGGGAATACATCATTTCTGATGGTATTATACATCTTGGTAGCATCGTAGTTCTTGAAAACAGACCACCGGAGAGATTCAAAAGGAACATCCTTATCTGTTTCTGGATTGTGCCAATCCCCTTCTTTAAATACAGGATCTTTCACCTTTACTCCCAAAAGGGCTGCACTTGATTCTTGTTTAAGCTGAGCATCATCCAGCATTTTCATAAAGAACAGGTAGGTCATCTGTTCCAAGATGGTCAGGGAATTAGTGATACCTCCCGTCCAGAAAGTATCCCATATATTATCTATCTGCGTTTTTATTTCTCCGGTTATCATAAGTTCAATTTTGCCTGCAAAGGTAAGCGTTTATTGCTTACTTGCATTATCAAAATGCTTCAAACTTGAATTTCCTGGTATAATACCCCATTTCCTTCTCTGCGATGTCCATTAGTCTGATGGCTCCGTAGCCAGGATGATTCAGCAGGACATTAAGTAACCAAAGTTCAAACACAAAGCTTTCAATGAAAGGAACATCTTTTTTATATCCTGTTATCATCCTTGCTTTCGTAAGCCTTTTGAACTCCTTGGCTTCATCTTCTCCGATATTTAAGGTACTGCAACAGCCGAAATGGACATTCTTTCCTTCAAAAATACCTTGATTCTCCCTTGCAAAATCCATTATGTTTATATCCTCTCCATTGGCAAAAGATATACTTGATTTAGAACCATGAAAACAAAGATAAACCGTGTCATAGGAACTATAAGAATCGTAGTATAAGTGGCCAATGTAAAAATTGAAATCCTCCTTGGTTGCTACATTTCTGAAAAGGAAGGATATACGCTTATCTGAATTTTGTAAAAAGTCCAAAAGTGATAAAGCGGATGGCCTGCTTTTCAAACTGTGTATACTCTGAACCCATTCTGTTTCTAGACAAAAAATCTTTCTCATGCTATTCATTCCTTAAAAGTTTGTTATCATAAAACACATTCATATTTTTTTCTCCTATTTCGTCTTTATGGACTTCTATGAATTTAAAGAAATCATTTTTCCATCCTCCATTAAAATTGGGTTTTATCATCAGGGGAATACTAAATATACAAGATAGATAATCATTATTCATTTCATGACTCCAATTTTTAGCAAAACTATCAATATGCTGAAGTATATGCACTTTACATTTTTCTTGCATTCTTGATAAATCATCCGTATTCTGTGTAAGGTCATATAAGAACATAATCATACCCCAAAAATCATAATTGAATTTATCAAATTTATTCTCGTGCGATAGATATACATCCAAATACTTCTCACAAATACCTATATAGCTATTGATACTCTTTTTATATATATGATTGAATGTATCTCTTTGTATTAATAGAGAAAAGCGTTGTGAGAAAGTTTCATTATATACAGAATTCTCTATGATAGATTTAACAGTAGTATTGTAATACGTAGATTCCCAATTATACCTACAGTCTACTCCAGGGATAACACTAATCGTTTTATCTAAGGGAGGTCTTGTTGAATATTTGAGCCAACATTCTTCAATGGTAATTATTGAGATTACCACCTTAAACATATTGATGAATTCTTCTTTTGAATAATCATCATATCTAATACTAGAAATAACCCCGCCCAACATACTACGATTTTTATTATCATTCCATTCTTTTAGTTTTTGGGGAAATGATGGTTTCTTTGACTCATAAATAAAATCAGTCATTTTCACATAATCTTCGGGGATTTTTTTTGTAAAAAATATGGGATATACATTTGGGTTAGATATGCAATATCCAGTTTTGTCATATCTCTTATCCCCAAATCCAAACAATCCTTTTATTAGTTGCGTAACAATATCAGCATACTTTTCTCCTACAATGGGAGCTATTTTATCTTTAGCATAGAATTCAATGTCAGATTTCTTATTATTATCATTTAAAATATTTATCGAAATACATTCTCCTGAACAATATATTAACTCTTGTCTTCCTGCCCCCAAATTCCTAATGCCATAAGAAAATCCCCTCAATTTCTCATATATCTTTTCATACTTTATACTCAGATAGTAAAGGATAAGTGTATCATAAATATCAAGTTCAAAAATAAGACCATCCTCTCTAACAAAAGGAGTATTAATACGTAATTGTTTAGCTAGTTTCTTTATATTCCGAATAGTCATATATTCTCCAAATTCATCTACAAAAGCCACTATCCCACTATCTGTTTTATCAGTTTTATTGAATAATATATTTTTCTGTAGTATTTCCTTGTATAATTCCTTCCTTCGTTCTAAACTTTTTTCCGGGAGTAAAAATGGCACATTAAATATCTTCTCAAGATATTTTTCCGAATCACTGATGCCATATTCTTTTAATGTTTCTTCTACATACCTTCTGTCATAAGCCACTACATATACAATGTTCCTAAAATTAGCCGTATTTCTAACTAATTTCAAGACTTCAAGTACTTCCTCTTTTACAAGTCTATCTATATCATCAACAGCAATAATTAAAGTCTGGGTCCTATTCCTAAGTTTCTCGTTTACATCATTGAAATATTCTAGAGTCGTTTTATCTCCTCCACAAAATACTCTTGTGAACCTTGCTAACCACTGAAAAGAAGTACCTTCAAAAACGTTAATATACTTATCTATTGCTTTGGTTACTTCTTTTACACCTATAGCCTCAGATATTGCTGATAAAAGTTCGATAGTAAGCTGATTTGAATTTCTATAATTCCATGACGAAAATTTTACAAGTTTGAATCGTGAATTCTTATTACTACCTGAAATAGCACATTCTATCATATTGATGAAAGAACTTTTCCCACTTCCCCATTCTCCTTCAAGACCAACTATCAAAGCATTATCTTGATATGATTTTTTCTGTTCTTCCAGTTTATACAAAAACAACTCTGCTTCTTCATAGAACTCAAATCTATCGTCTTCTTTGCAAGTAATCGAGCTATCGGATTTTATAGCAGAAGATTCATTTTCTTCGTTGCCAATATCTTTATCTTGTTCTTTTATTTGATCCTTTAACTTGTTAATCATGCAAAATTTATTGATTATAAAAGAGATAAATAATGATCCGACCAATATATCTAGATAATATATACTTCCATATTTTATAAAATACCATCCAGGATGCAATCCGTCAATAAACCTTAAAGTGCCATAAATAGCAATGACAAGTGAAGCAACTTTAAAACTTATAATCCTTTTAGAATAACAAAAGATTCCTACCGAGAAACATATAATTAACCAAATAATACGGTTAAATATAAATTCAGGGTTAAATCCTTGGAAATATTTGGTAAAATCAATAATCAATGGATGACATAACTGCATCAACAAAATACTGGCACAATAAATAATCACCCATTTTAATATTACATTGAATATATCTTTATTCCCCATATTCGCTTCTTAACTGATTATAAATCTCATTGATACAGCTATTATCGGCTCCACTCAACTTTGTAACGCCTCTAAATAGTCTATACTCCTCTTTAAATCTCTTCTTATCAATCTGAAGCAACGACTCTATAGAATCCATCACTTTTAGACTTGTTTTAATATATGCTTCTATTCTATCCAAAGAACGATATCTTACATTGGAGGCTAAATTCCTCCTATCGTATTCAGCCGCTACCTGTTTATTTAATTCTTCCCACTTCATATTTTTCGCCAACAATTACAAATCATCTTCATTTACTTCATTTTGTACAGATTGCACAAGTCTATCGGTGTAGATATGAGCATAATTCTCTTTCGATGTTATATCATAAATTTCAGGTTTAAGTTTTAAACTGCATACCCCAAACTCACCTACCTTACCAACAGCTTCAATGCTATCATTGGAATAAGTATTAATCTTAAAATTCTCTTTCAGCAACTCTTTTTTAATTTCACTCATATCTTTACCAATAGGAAGATTGTAGAAATATTCAACCTCCTGAGAGTACAATAATATTGGGAAAAGCAGAAGTAATAATAAACCTTTTTTCATAGTTCAAATTTTAAATATACAATTATTACAAAAATAACTAATTATTACGTAAAAAAGAAACAAGAGAACCTTTTATCATTCTTCTGTAATGATCATCACCTTAGCTTCAATGCTCTCCACAATGGTTCTATTTTCTCATCTCTAGTCTATTATCTTCTATTTCATCAGTTTCCGACATCAAGTTTCTTCTTTACAAACCAGAAACGACATCTGCTTTTTATAGAATAAGATTCCCTCAAATTTTCGTACCTTTGCACGCAATTTTAAAAGACGACATACACATCAGAAGCAATGAAAAATAACCTCATCCAAATCTCTGCCTGGATTGCGGCACACATCACCCTCATCGTGGTACTGGTCACCGCCGTGGCACTCTTCCTCCCCGCCTCGTTCAACTGGATAAGCACTTCGGCCATCACGCCGATGCTGGGCGTGGTGATGTTCGGCATGGGACTGACTCTCCGCCCGTCCGACTTCAAGCCTGTGTTGCAACACCCTAAAGATATTCTCGTGGGCGAACTGGCCCAGTTCCTTATCATGCCTTCCCTGGCGTGGCTGCTCTGCCGACTGCTGGCCCTGCCGGAAGAACTGGCCTTGGGCGTGGTCCTCGTGGGATGCTGCCCGGGAGGTACGGCCAGCAACGTCATCTGCTACCTGGCCAAAGGCGACGTGGCCCTGAGTGTGGCCATGACCGGAGTCTCCACCCTGCTGGCTCCCCTGCTCACGCCGGCCCTCGTGTGGCTGCTGGCCGGAGAATCGGGCGACGTAGACATCGCCGGCATGTTTTTGAGTATCGTGCAGGTGGTGATTGTGCCCATCGTGCTGGGATTTGCCGCCAACCATTATTTCAACCGGACCACCCGGCGAATCGTTCCGTTGCTGCCCATGATTTCCACGCTGGCCATCGCCTTCATCATCGGCATCATCGTGGCACACAACGCGGCCAGTATCCTGGCGTGCAGCCTGATTGTAGCCGTGGCGGTGATTCTGCACAACGTCCTCGGACTAGCCTTGGGCTACGGACTGGCGGCCCTGACCGGAAGCGAACCGTCCAAACGGTCGGCCATCGCCATCGAGGTGGGCATGCAGAACTCCGGACTGGCCACTTCACTGGCTACGACGCATTTCG
>UMIM01021752.1_pt1 | contig 13480 bp, 6 predicted proteins | sample 1965831 | NCBI WGS metagenome assembly UMIM01 (sample SAMEA4836125, study PRJEB28245) | human gut metagenome | biome: gut microbiome; material: fecal sample | place: Denmark | collected 2008 | reverse complement strand
CGTTACCCATTTGATACCCGGCCGTGGCGCATTTTAACAGATTGGAATGCGCCTGCACGTATATTTCTTGCTCAGAGGCATACAACATAAACATATTAACTGTAAATTTGTTACTTGTATAAAACTTGATTACGATGAAAAAGATTTTTATTACCTGCATGGCTCTGGCCATGACATTCCTGATGCAACAGGAAGCAAACGCCTGTACCGGCATTACACTGACAGCCAAAGACAGCGCACGCATCGTGGCCCGTACCATCGAATGGGGAGGGAGCGAACTGAACAGCCAATATGTCGTTGTCCCCCGAGGATATGTGCAGCACTCATACGTACCCGGTTATACGCTGGACGGCATGAAAATGGTGGCCCGATACGGTTACGTGGGACTTTCTGTCGAGCAAAAGGAATTCGTAGTCGAAGGGCTGAATGAGGCCGGATTGTCTGCGGGACTTTTCTATTTCCCCGGCTATGGACAATATGAAGCGTACGACGCGGCGGTAAAGGGCCAAAGCGTCACCGACCTGCAGCTTGTCTCCTGGATATTGGGCAGCTGTGCAACCGTGGAGCAGGTGAAGGAAGCCGTCTCCAAAGCACATGTCATAGCGATAGATCCGCGTGCATCGACCGTCCACTGGCGGTTTGCCGACACTACGGGCCGACAGATTGTACTGGAAATCGTGGGTGGAAAGCCCTGTTTCTATGAGAACAAACTGGGCGTACTGACCAATTCGCCCGGCTTCGAATGGCAGATGACCAACCTGAACAATTACGTCAACCTCTATGCAGGTACGGCCGAGGCCAAGAAGCTGGACGGGGTACAGATTGCCTCTTTCGGTGCGGGCAGCGGTTTTCTGGGAATCCCCGGCGATGTTACCCCTCCGTCGCGCTTCGTCCGGGCAGCCTTCTATCAGGCAACTGCGCCTTTGCAGGACAAGGCTGAAGATGCCGTACGGCAAGGTTTTCAGATACTAAACAACTTCGATATCCCCATCGGCGTAGAATTTGCAGACGGAAAGATACCGGCAGACATCCCCAGCGCGACACAATGGACAACCGCGACCGACATAACCAACAAGGTCATCTACTATCGCACCATGTACAACAGCGCTATACGCCGCATCGACTTGTCGCAAATAGACTTCACACGGGTGGCCTATCAGGCAGTTCCGCTCGACAAGGAGAAGAAACAACCGTTCGTGCCGGTTTGTGTAAAATGAAAATATATAACATCTGACGACAATTCCGCAATCTGCAAGCAGGTCGTGTCAGAAGAAGGTTTGAACCCCAATGGCCGTATGTTTGAAACATTGGGGGCGAATGTTTGAAACATAAGCCCCCTATGTTTCAAACATTCCCCAATACACCTCCGGCGACATTGTCGGTTGGCAGAAAGCCACAAAATGAATAATTCTTACATTTCGGCATTTTCTTTTTATTATTGCTCCCTACGCACCCTGATGCGATTCCAAATCGTGCACAATGGTACGGTCCATGATATTGGTGTAGACCTGAGTTGTCTTCACACTTTTGTGCCCCAACAATTTCTGTACGGTCGTAATGTTTACACCATTATATATAAGAAGAGTTGCGTTGGTGTGACGGGCGGTGTGGAATGATACCCGCTTGTTGATTTCGGCCCGTCTGGCAAGCAGTCTGAGCTCTTTGTTGATATTCGAATTGTCTTTCAAGCGGAAGAAACTTCCTAAATCGTTCTCATATTCCTTTAAAATGGCAATGGCCTTACCGCCAAACAGCAGATGCAGTGGCAAATGCACTTCATTCCCTGTCTTGACCGATTTATAAGTGAGCCACACTTCCTGGCGGATATTGATCAGGTTTTGGGGCTTCATCTGTACAAAGTCCGAATACCTCAGCCCTGTATAGCAACAGAACAGGAAGGCATCCAGCGTTTTTCTCTGCCGAAACGGACGTTTATTTCGCCGTAATCCTTCCATCTTCTCCAACTCTTCGGGCGTCAGATGGGTATGGGAGTTTTCCACCGTCTTTATTTTATATTTCCGGAAAGCATATTGCTGTTCTTTCATCAGCTCTTTGTTGATGGCCATATTGACATAGCGCTTGAGGTGCTTGATGTGCTTGGCGACGGTATTGACGTGATAACCCTTTTGGCGTAGAAAATGCTCGAACCCACAAACGAAATCGAAAGTAACCTCCGCAAACTCCACTTCGGGCTTGAACATCTTCAGCAAAGCGAGGGTTGTCAGGTGATTCTTCCGGGTACTTTCCTTCAGGACGGCTTGCGAAGCTTCGTGTGCATAGAACGCGAAGAAAGACCTGACATTTTCCTTCTTCCGTATCGCTTCCTTGATAGCGTCCAGCGATATAGCCTTCCCTTGCTGCCACAAGTCCAGTTCTACCTTTTCGATTCGTGCCACACATTCGTTCAGCCACCAGTTCAGCGCCTCGCTGTTGGGATGACACTTTACGAGTTGCCTCCGCTCGTCCCATTGTTCCGGCTTCAGATACACCTTGGTGGAGAAATACTTCTTCCTTTGGTGCAGATACGCTTCTATCTGAACCAGTGCCATTCCTCTTTTATTCAATGCCTTTTTCCGGTTGTATACCAGATTGTAAACTATTTTACCCATACCTTTAACGTTTTTCAGGCGCATGCTTCAAGGCCGCTGCTTCCTCTGTGGAAGAGCCGAAAACAAATCTTAAAAATCCTCCTTTTCGAGCGGTGTTTGCCCGGTTAAGATGGCTGTTTTTCGTGTCTGATTGAAAAAAATATGTTCTTCAATATTGTTTTTTGAAATAAAACCCCGGCCTAAAATTAACATTTTTGCATAAAATACATATATTTATTTGGAAAGAGCGTTTAATTCGAGGCTTCATATTGACACGCCAGTCGCATTAATTCAGGCATTCTTTCTCTATAAAATCTGTTATTAAGCATAAAATAAAGATTTCGAATAACAATTTGACAGATTTTGCAGCTTTTCTTGATAAAACAATTGCGCATTTCATATTTATTAATAAATTTGCATTTCGTTAGAGTAAAGAAACAATTAATGTAAAGTTAAACTTTAAGAGAGAATTTATGAAAAGAAAATTAATGCTGTTATTGGCCTGCCTCTTTGTAGGAATAGGCTTGGTAACTGCCCAAACTCAGACCGTCACAGGTGTTGTGATTTCTGAAGAAGACGGGCAGCCAGTTATTGGAGCGTCAGTAAGAGTTGAAAACACTCAGCTCGGTGCTATTACTGATGTAGACGGTAAGTTCCAGATTGCGAACGTACCAAGTTCCGCGAAGACTTTGGTAGTTTCCTACATTGGTATGCAGACTGTAGAAGTTCCTGTAAAGCCCAGTGTGAAAGTCTTCTTGAAGTCGAATACTGAGCTGCTGGACGAGGTGATGGTTGTGGCTTATGGTACAGCCAAGAAATCTGCCTTTACAGGTTCGGCTACCGTTGTAGGCTCGGATGAAATCGGTAAGATACAGAGCTCTAACGTGGCCAATGCCTTGACTGGTAAAGTGGCAGGTGTGCAGTTGAATACGTCTTCCGGTCAGCCGGGCGCAACTACTCCTTCTATCCGTGTACGTGGTATCAGCTCTATCAATGCCGGCAGTGATCCGTTGATTATTCTGGATGGTGCTCCCTATGATGGTGACTTGAACAATATCAGCTCTCAGGATATTGAGTCGATGACCGTCCTGAAGGATGCAGCTTCCAATGCTTTGTATGGTGCACGTGGCGCTAACGGTGTGATCATCATCACGACAAAGAAAGGTACTGCCGGACAGGCTCGCGTGACCGTGGATGCCAAGTGGGGTTCCAACTCGCGTGCTACTCAGGACTATAATTATATCAAGAGTCCGGCACAATATTATGAAATGTACTATGGAGCATTGAAGAGCTATTTCGTAAACGAACAGGGAATGACAGATGCTGCCGCTCATGTCAGCGCCAATACGAATATGTTGACTTCCGGTGACTATGGCTTGGGTTACAATGCCTATACAATTCCTCAAGGACAATATCTGATTGGTACGAATGGCAAACTGAATCCCAATGCGACGTTGGGTAATGTGGTTAATTACAATGGACAAGACTATATGATTATGCCGGATAACTGGTTGGATGAGGCTTATAGCCATGGCTTGCGTCAGGAATACAACGTCAGTGTTTCTGCCGGTACAGACAAATCTTCTTTCTATGCTTCCATCAGTTATTTGAATAATGAAGGTATTACAGCTAAATCTGATTATGAACGTTTGACAGGGCGCTTGAAGGCAGACTACCAGGTAAAAGACTGGTTGAAGTTTGGTGCCAACATGTCCTATACTCACTTTGATGCAAATTCCTTGGGTGAAGATGGTGCTTCTAATTCTTCTGGTAACATTTTTGCATACGCTACTCAGATTGCTCCTATTTATCCGTTGTATGTGCGCGACGGTCAGGGGAATATCATGAAAGATAGCAACGGCCTTACGGTGTATGACTTTGGTAACAATAATGCAGGAATGAGCCGCCCCTTCTTGAGCGGTGGTAACGCTTATGCAGCCAATCTTTTGGATACGAACAATGCGGAAGGTAACGCGATGACGGCTACTGGCTTTGCAGAAGTTCGTTTCTTAAAAGACTTTAAGTTTACATGGACCAGTGGTGTGGCAATCGACGAAATCCGTTCGACCAGCTTTACCAATCCCTACTATGGACAATATGCTTCTTCCAATGGTATTCCAAGTAAGGCTCATACGCGTAATCTGTCATACAACCATCAGCAATTGTTGAACTGGAAGCGTAGCTTTGGTTCGAATAATCTGGAAGTGATGCTGGGACATGAATCCTACCGTTACAAATATTATTATCTGTATGCCAGCAAGTCGAACGTTTTCGATCCGACGAATACGGAACTGGCCGGTGCCATTACTGAAAATGGTAGCAATTCTTATGTAACAGACTACAATACGGAAGGATATTTCGCTCGTTTGCAGTATGATTTCGCTGAGAAATACTTCCTCTCTGGATCTTATCGTCGTGATGCTTCTTCCCGTTTCCATCCCGACAACCGTTGGGGTAACTTCTGGTCGGCAGGTGCTGCATGGATTATCTCTAAGGAAGATTTCTTTGATGTGGATTGGGTAGATATGTTGAAGGTGAAAGCGTCATACGGCTCGCAAGGTAACGATAATATCGGCAACTACCTGTATGTGAATACATATACTATTGTGAATGCCGGTGGTTCTCCTGCCGCTAACCCCAGCACGATGGGTAACAAAGATATCACATGGGAAACAAACGGTAACTTTAACGCAGGTTTCGATTTTGAATTGTTCAAGGGACGCTTGAGCGGTACCGTTGAATACTTCTTCCGTAAGACGTCCGACATGCTGTTCTCATTCCCGTTGCCTCCTTCTTTCGGTTATAAATCCTATTATGCCAATGTGGGTGATATGACCAATCAGGGTATTGAGGCTGAATTCAATGCAACAGCAATCAAGACTAACGACTTTACATGGGATATTAATTTGAACTTGACCCACTATAAGAATAAGATTTCTTATTTGCCGGAAGAACGTAAAACGATGGTTGTTGACGGTGTACCGGGTTATAGTAGCGGTAATTATTACTATGGTGAAGGCGAACCGTTGTTCACTTACCGTATCAAGAAATATGCAGGTGTCGCCGAAGACGGACAAGCCTTGTATTACAAGAGTGTAAAGGACGAAAATGGTAATGTGATCGGCCAGGAAACGACCACCAAATATGATGATGCCGATTATTATCTGTGTGGCAGTGCACTGCCCGATGTTTATGGTGGTTTCGGTACCAGCTTCTCTTATAAAGGATTTGACCTGTCTGCAGATTTCACATATCAGATTGGTGGTCTGGTTTATGATAGTGACTATGCCGGTTTAATGGCTCCTCCTACAGCCAGTTCAAAGGGTACCAATTTCCATGCTGACCTGTTGAATGCCTGGACGCCTGAGAATACCAGCTCCAACATTCCTCGTTTCCAGTTTGGTGACAACTATGCTACTGCATCTTCCGACCGTTTCTTGACCAAGGCTTCTTATCTGAGCTTGCAGAACATCAACTTCGGTTATACACTGCCTGCAAACGTGACTCGTAATGTGGGCATTGAAAAGGTAAGAGTATATTTGACTGCCGACAACGTATGGGTATGGTCTAAGCGTCAGGGATTGGATCCTCGTCAGAGCATTTCTGGTTCTGTTACCAATTCATATTACGCACCGATGCGTACTATCTCGGGAGGTATTACTTTAACTTTCTAAATATATATGATTATAGGCAATATGAAAACAAATATATCAAAAATATTAGCAGGTGTTTGTCTTTCTTCGTCTCTGTTTGTTGCAACGGGATGTATAGAAGAGACATTCCCTACAAGTGCAGCGACAGAAGATCAGTTGGCTTCTTCAAACATGGCTACAGAAGCCATGCTGGGAGCTATTCCTGCGAGTATGAATATCAATGGTGTTGTTAGTTCGGATTATCATTGGGACTGGGGATATGGTTCCATCATGCATGTCCGCGATGTCATGACAGAAGATATGGCTGTTGTCAGCTCCGGCTACGACTGGTATAGTTCATGGGAACAGAACATTTATCAGGGTGAATCTTACGTTTATCCGCAATTCATTTGGAATTACTATTGGCAGTCTGTCTTGACCACCAATAAATTGATTGGTGCAATTGATTATGAAACAGCTTCGGATGTACAGAAAGGTTATCTGGCTGTTGCCCATGCCTATCGTGCCTTCTTCTATTTGGATATGGCCCGTATGTTCGAATTCCTTCCCAATGACAAGACACAAGGCGACAATGTGTTGGGATTGACAGTGCCTATTGTGAAGGAAGATATTACGGAAGAAGTGTCCCGTAACAATCCTCGCGCCACCCGCGAGGAAATGGCAGCATTTATTTTGGAAGATTTGGATTTTGCCGAGCAGAATATTGAATTCTATACGGAAAGCAAGAAAACAATGCCTCATTTGGATGCTGTGTATGGTTTGAAAGCTCGTTACTACATGTGGCTTGAAGATTACCAAAACGCAAAGACTTATGCCCGTAAGGCTATTGACGCTTCTTCTTCATCGCCGATGACTGAGGACCAATGTTTGAGCACGACCAAAGGATTTAATGACATCTCTTGCTGGATGTGGGGATCTCAGATGGTATCCGAAGATGATTTGGTTAAAACCGGTATTTTGAACTGGGCGTCTTGGATGTCCAACGAAACATCTTTCGGATATTCTTCGCAAGAGCCTTATCTGATGATTGGCGCCAGTCTGTATGACAGAATCAGTGATACGGACTTCCGTAAGAAAATGTGGGTCGCTCCGGAAGGTACTGCTTTGGAAGGTCAGACTGCTTTCTTGACCTCATCTCAATTTGGCTATTTCGGTGATCGTTTGACTCCTTACTGTTCTGTTAAGTTCCGCCCGGCAGAAGGCAATTGTGACGATTATACCGTTGGCGCTGCGACGGCCTATCCTTTGATGCGTGTTGAAGAAATGTATTTTATTGAGGCGGAAGCTGCTGCACAACTCGGCGATGGTCAAGCCTCTACTTTGCTGACTACATTCATGACTACGTATCGTGATCCGTCTTATGTGTGCAATGCTACTGGCGACCAATTGATTGATGAGATAGTGTTCCAGAAACGCATTGAACTGTGGGGTGAAGGTTTGACTTATTTCGATGTAAAACGTCTGAATATGTCTGTCACTCGCGGTTATTCAGGTACGAACTTCAGTTCGACGACTTGCTATAATACCAATGGCCGTCCTGCATGGATGAACTTCTGTATCGTCCAGACTGAAAAGAACAATAATGCTGCGCTGATTGGCTTTGAAAATCCAGATCCGAGTGAAGCATACGATGTTTGGACAGAAAACTAATATTATTAATTTGCTAAATGTTTGAAATATGAAAAAGATAAATAGTTTACTGCTTGCATTGCTGGGCGCATTCTCGCTGACATGGACGGCTTGTACGGAAAGCGTAGATTATCTGGCTGCAGGCGCTGTGGAAGGGGAAGGTGTTTATTTCTCCAATTCCGATCCCACTACAATCAATTTGGATGCTACGGAAGGTAGTTTTACAGTGAATGTATATCGTTCAAATACGGGAGCTGCAACTCAGGCTTCTGTTACTTCAGAGTTTTCAGAAGGAGCGGCATCTCTTTTTACTGCACCTGCATCAGTTGACTTTGCAGAGGGCAGTGCTGTAGCTGCTTTCACCGTGGCATATAGCGGTATTGAGCGTGGTACGAAATATACAATGACGCTGTCAATAGCAGATGGTACTCCTTATGGAGAATCGTCACAAACATATACTGTTGTTTTCCCCGAAGACGAAGGTAATTGGGAGGTCGTTTCCAAAGAAGCCGTATATACCGACAATTTGTTCTCGATGTATGGCGTTTCCAATTTCAAAATTACAGGTGTTACTGTTGAAAAGAATGCGGATTCCAATCAGTATAGATTTAAGAGCCCTTATACCAATAGTTATTTCCAGACTGTATATGATATGAGTCTTTTTGGTGCTAATTTTGATGCTCCCTATATCATTCTTGATGGAGAGAAGTTTAAAAATGAGGCACCTGGAAAGTATTATATTGCTCCTACTGCTTTAGGTTTCCAAATGGTCAATGGCGAAGGTCCTAAAGCTGATGATTCGTGGAATACATTTGGTTCTATTGCTGGAAATCTGAGCACAGCTGATGGACCTATACCTCCTACAAGTGCCGATTATCCTTTGGTTTCTTATGATGAAACGACAAAGAAGTTTGATTTTGGTTCTGTTTACCATAATTTAGGAGGATATGGTTACTACATTTTAGAAGGTTTCACATTGTATCTTGATCCGGATTTGATGACCGTTGATTATGATCGTGATTATACTTGGTATGAAGTATATCAGGGTGCAGGAACATTTACGACAACCGTAGTTGGTGAACCTCAAAGTTGGGATCAGGCTATTCAGCGTTCTGAGGAAGATCCTACTTTCTATCGCTTACCTTCTCTATATACGTCTAATAATGCTTTGTATTTCAACTTGGATGAAGAAAGTGGTTTGTTGGTTCTTCCGAAATCCCAGAAGACTGGCTTGACGACTAACATCGGTTCACAAGAGATTTATATGAGTGGTGTTCCGGGTAAGTGTACATACGATGCGGCTACCAAGACATTCAATTTGCAGTTGTCACTTCATTTGGTTGATGCAGATGGCAATACTACTGCAGAGCTGGCACAGGTTGCAGAGACATTCGTTTGGGGCAATGGTGTCTTCAAAGACTTCGCAACAGGAAAGAAGATGAGCGATTATCAAGGCTCTTGGAATGTTCCTTTCTATGGCATGGACGGCTCAACCGTTTCTGTACCAGTGACAACTTCTATCTTGAAGCTTGAAAATGGTGCAGAATACTTACTTGCATCTGGCTTGTCTGGCTTGTCGAGCGATGTTTACGATGACCGTGCCCAGTTATATTACGATTCAGAATCTGGATATGTAGTGTTTGTCGCTCAAAATATGCCTGATGTGGATGGAGTGCAGACATTGGTTGTTCCTTATGATTCGGAGTCTGGTTATTTGGGTACAGAGGCTGAACTGATTGGTGGTTTGACTTCTGATGGAAATTTGAAATTTGTTTCAAGTTTACTTAATGATGGAGTATATAATTCAATGTTGTATCTGACGAATTCTGAATCAGGGTTAGGATATCTGACCGGTTATTGGTCTGGTTTGGATTGGACGGCGGCGACGGCTACTACAGCCTTTACAAAATCTACGGTTTCTGGCATAAACTTTGAAACAGGATTTAAGAAGTATGTCAATAAGAGTGCAGCTCCTACTCAGAGACGTACTTATCTGAAAACATTGAATCTGAGCCCTTCAGTTAACTCTTCTACAATTAGTACGACTATCCAAGTAAAAGGTGATGAAACTAAGTTTTTCTTAGTAAAATAAGTAAGAGTTTCTGGTAGTTTTAATACGGGGAGAGCAAATTATGCTCTCCCCTTTTTTGTTTTCTATCTGCTGTTAATTCCCGATAAATCCCTATATTTGCCGTCACGATTATATATATAAAGAAAGAGAGACAAACAATGGCAATGAAAGAATTTGTAATTTCCGAAGCGCAGGTAGAGACTGCGGTGCTGGTGGGACTCATTACGAAGACGCAGGACGAGCGGAAGACGAATGAGTATCTGGACGAACTGGCTTTCCTGGCTGAGACAGCCGGGGCGGAAGTGGTGAAACGGTTTACACAGAAACTGGACCAAGCTAACTCGGTGACGTATGTCGGAAAGGGTAAGCTGGATGAAATCAAGCAATATATCAAGGGTGAAGAAGAGGCTGAACGGGAAATCGGTATGGTTATCTTCGATGATGAGCTTTCGGCTAAGCAAATCCGTAATATCGAAGCGGAACTGAAAGTGAAGATACTGGACCGCACGTCGCTCATTCTCGACATCTTCGCCATGCGTGCACAGACGGCTAATGCTAAGACGCAGGTAGAGCTGGCGCAATACAAGTATATGTTACCGCGTCTGCAACGACTCTGGACGCACTTGGAACGCCAGGGAGGTGGTTCCGGTGCTGGCGGTGGTAAGGGCTCGGTAGGTCTTCGTGGTCCGGGTGAAACTCAGCTCGAAATGGACCGCCGTATCATCCTGAACCGTATGTCGCTGCTGAAGGAACGTCTGGCCGAGATTGACAAGCAGAAGGCTACACAACGTAAGAATCGCGGACGTCTGATCCGTGTGGCTTTGGTAGGATATACTAATGTGGGCAAATCCACGTTGATGAACCTGCTGGCCAAGAGCGAGGTGTTTGCCGAGAACAAGCTGTTTGCCACGCTTGATACAACGGTGCGTAAGGTGATTATCGACAACCTGCCCTTCCTGCTCAGCGATACGGTAGGGTTCATCCGCAAGCTCCCTACCGACCTGGTGGACTCCTTCAAGTCGACGCTGGACGAGGTACGCGAAGCCGACCTGTTGCTGCACATCGTAGATATCTCGCATCCCGACTTCGAGGAACAGATTGAGGTGGTGAACAAGACCTTGGCCGACATTGGAGCCGCAGGCAAGCCCATGATTTTGGTATTCAACAAAATAGATGCCTATACGTATGTGAAGAAGGACGAAGACGACCTGACTCCGCGCACCAAGGAGAACTTGTCGCTGGAGGAACTGATGAAGACGTGGATGGCGAAGATGGAAGACAACTGCATGTTCATTTCGGCACGCGAGAAGACCAACATCGAGGAGATGAAGACGATGGTTTACCAGCGCGTCAAGGAATTGCATGTGCAGAAATACCCGTATAACGATTTCCTTTACCAGACTTACGACGAGAACGGAGAAGTGTAAGGGAAGTGTTGATGGTGCCTCTTGGAAGGAACCGAATAGGAATCTCTATGAAACGTAGGTGGGCGGAGCTGCTCCAAGCTCTCGTCTGCCTGCGTTTCATGTGTTTATAAAAGGAACTTAGCAACTGTATCATGGAGAATTACAGAAACTTGACCGAAGATGAAATCCTTCGGCTGAAGAGCCAGTCCTGCCTGGCCGACGATTGGGAGAAGGTTCGCGTGGCGGACGGTTTTTCGACAGAATTTGTGCATCATACCCGTTTCTCGGGTGAGGTGAAGTTGGGAGTCTTTCAGGGTGAGTTCATCTTGCCGGGAGGCATCTGCAAACATTCCGGTCTGCGGCATGTGACGTTGCACAACGTGACGGTGGGCGACAACTGCTGCATCGAGCATATCCAGAACTATATTGCCAACTATGAGATTGGACATGACACGTTCATCGAGAATGTGGACATCCTGCTGGTGGACGGTGTGTCAAGGTTCGGCAATGGGGTGGAGGTGTCTGTACTGAACGAGACGGGCGGGCGTGAAGTCGTAATTAATGACAAGCTGTCGGCCCACCTGGCCTATATTATGGCCCTCTACCGCCATCGTCCCGAACTGACTGCCCGCTTGAAGGAGATAGCGGACTATTATTCCGACAAACATGCTGCGGCGGTGGGCACCATCGGCAGTCATGTGACCATCTTGAATACGGGGTCGGTCCGGAATGTCCGTGTCGGCGATTATGCCCGCATCTCGGGCGCCTGCCGTCTGTCCAACGGCAGCATCAACAGCAACGAAGCGGCACCTGTACGAGTGGGTGACGGAGTCATCTGCGACGACTTTATCCTTTCCAGCGGTTCGCATGTGGACGACGGTGCCATGCTGACGCGCTGCTTTGTGGGGCAGGCCTGCAAGCTGGGGCACAATTATTCGGCTTCGGACTCGCTGTTCTTCAGCAATTGCCAGGGGGAAAATGGCGAGGCGTGTGCCATCTTTGCCGGCCCTTTCACCGTGACGCACCACAAGTCGACGCTGCTCATTGCGGGCATGTTCTCGTTCATGAATGCCGGTTCGGGTTCCAACCAGAGCAACCACATGTACAAGCTGGGACCCATTCATCAAGGGACCCTGGAGCGCGGAGCCAAGACGACGTCCGACTCCTACATCCTCTGGCCGGCCCGGGTGGGAGCTTTTTCACTGGTGATGGGCCGGCATGTCAACCATTCGGACACGTCGAACCTGCCGTTCTCCTATCTGATAGAGCAGAACAACACAACCTATCTGGTGCCGGGCGTCAACCTGCGCAGCGTGGGGACCATCCGCGACGCGCAGAAGTGGCCCAAGCGCGACGGACGCACGGACCCCGACAAGCTGGACTTCATCAACTACAACCTGCTCAGCCCCTATACCGTGCAGAAGATGTTCAAGGGGCGCGAAACGCTGCTCAATCTGCGCCATGCCAGCGGCGAGCTGTCCGATATCTATTCGTTCCACAGTGCCAAGATACGCAATTCGTCGTTGGTGAACGGCATCAGGTTCTACGAAATAGCCATCCACAAGTTCCTGGGCAATTCCGTCATCAAGCGCCTCGAAGGCATTGATTTCTGTACGGACGATGAAATCCGTGCCCGTCTGGTGCCGGACACTTCCATCGGCAGCGGCGAGTGGGTGGATATCTCGGGGCTGATAGCGCCCAAAAGTGAGGTGGACGCATTGACGGACGCGATAGAACAAGGCATGGTGAACAAGCTGAAGGAAATCAATGCGGAGTTCGAACGGATGCACCGCAATTATTATACCTACGAATGGACCTGGGCCTACGGAAAGCTGGAGGAGTTCTACGGCGTGAAGCCCGAAGACATGACCGCCGCCGATATCATCCGCATCGTGGAGAAGTGGAAGGAAGCCGTCATCGGTTTGGACCGCATGGTTTATGAGGACGCGAAGAAAGAGTTCTCCCTGGCTTCCATGACGGGTTTCGGTGCCGACGGCTCGCGGCTGGAGAAGGAAATGGCCTTCGAGCAGGTGCGCGGCGACTTCGAGAGCAATCCGTTTGTCACCGCCGTGCTGAAGCATATCGAGGTGAAGAGCGCGCTGGGCGACGAACTGATAGAGCGGATGAAGGAGG
>UMIM01014652.1_pt1 | contig 13742 bp, 13 predicted proteins | sample 1965831 | NCBI WGS metagenome assembly UMIM01 (sample SAMEA4836125, study PRJEB28245) | human gut metagenome | biome: gut microbiome; material: fecal sample | place: Denmark | collected 2008 | reverse complement strand
CGGCGTATGGCAATGGACAGTATGCTCTGCCGTTTCAAGGTTCCCGATAGATTACATATAACATTATTGTATAACCTCAAACAAAGGGAAAGAAAGAATGAAGAAGACAAGAAAGTGCGCATTCTGTGGCAGGGAGTTCACTGCCAACAGCGGAGTGCAGAAGTATTGCTCCGTCAGTTGTGCCGACGAAGCAAAGAGGGAGAGGAAGAAAAGAAACGGGGATTTCCTCAAGGCGGCAGAGCCTGTTATAGGACTGAGACAGCAGGAGTACCTCACCTTCTCCAAGGCGGCTATCCTCATGGGATGCTCTCGCCAGTATATCTACAAGCTCGTGAATCAAGGCAAGCTGAAAGCCTCACGCATCAGCAGCCGCATGGCTATCATCCGCCGTGCCGACATCGAGACCATGCTGGAGGGCAGCCCTTATAACAAGGTGGTGTTCGGTAACCGACCGAAACCCGCCAGTTCCAACAGACAACAGCAGCAGAAGAAGAAAGAACCTGTTTCTGTCTCTGACGAGCCCCTGACCTACATTTCCGGTGAGGAAGTCATTGCCAGTTATAAGGTCAAGCCGTCCTGGCTCTATACATCCGCCAAGCGCAACCAAATACCCATTTGCAGGATTGCAGGCAAGAACTATTATAGCAGGAGCCATGTGGAGGAATGCCTCGGACTGACGGCAGACATCGCCTCCATCACTGACTGGCTTACGAAAGAACAGGCTTTTGATGAGTTCGGGATGAGTGCCACCGCTGTCCATGCCTACGCCTACCGCCACCGCATCCCTACCAAGAGGGAGTACGGCATCGTTTACTATTCAAGGACGCATCTTGCAGAGCTGCGGCAGACTGACATGCTGGCTGATGACCGCTACTGCACCGTGGATGAGGTATCAGAGAAATACGGACTTTCCAAGGCAAACATCCACCACATCACCAAAGTGCATGGCATAGAGAAGAGAAAAGTAGGCGTGAAGAACCTGCTTCTCCGTGCCGATGTGGAGCGTGCAATGGCAGAAAGGGCAGCCAAGGGACTGTAGTTTCCTCCATTTTTCGTTGATAATACGTTTATCTGATAATTATCGTCAATAACCGTCATCAACGGCATATCATTCAGTTCCTTTGCACCGTGGAGAAGGTCTCCACCCTGTAATATTCATCAATAATCATAAAGAACAACTATGAGTAATATCTGTAAGACCGTGAACCTTTACACACGGAAAATCAAGGGCGGCAAGATGCTGTCCTACTTCCTCGACTACTATCCCGGCTACCGTGACGAGACCACCAACAAGGTGATGCGCCATGAGTCGCTCGGCATCTACATCTACGCACATCCTAAGACGCAGCGCGAGAAGGACTACAACGCCCGCATGTCGGAGAAGGCCGAAGCCCTGCGATGCCGCCGCTACGAGGAGATAGTGAACGAGCGATACGAGTTCTTCGACAAGAACAAGCTGAACGGCAGCTTCATCGACTACTTCAGGAAGCATGCCGCCAAGAAGAACTCGCGCTACGAGCACGCCTTCCGTCATTTCAGCAGTTTCACGGGCGGCAAATGCACCTTTGCCGAAGTCACCGTTGAGATGTGCAACAAGTTCCTCGAATACCTGCGCAACACGAGCCAGGCTGTCCACACCAACCGCAAGCTGCACACCAACACCATCGCCAGCTACTGGTCAGCCTTCCTCGGCACGCTCCATGCCGCCCACCGTGACAGGAAGATAAAGGAGAATCCATGCCCCTATCTGGAGCGTGTCAAGACCATCCCGACCGACAGGGTGGGACTGTCAGCCGAAGAACTCATCCAGCTGGCGGAGACCCCCTGCGATGTGCCCATCCTGAGGACCGCCTTCCTCTTCTCCTGCCTCACGGGACTGAGGAAGAGCGATGTCAAGCCGTTCTCATGGGAGCTGATACAGCCCGAAGCCGACGGCACGCTCTACATCACCGACCGCATGCAGAAGACCGACCAGATTGTCCACAACCCGATAGGAGAAGAGGCACTGGCACTGATAGACGACGGGATAAGGGAGGGGATAGTCTTCCGCGGCTTCAAGGACAGCATGACGCAGGCACCGCTGAAAAGGTGGGTGAAGGCTGCGGGCATCACCAAGCACATCACCTACCATTCAAGCCGCCACACCTTCTGCTCGCTCCAGCTTCATGCAGGCACGGATGTCAATACCGTGAAGGAGCTTGTCGGACACAAGAACATCTCCACCACGCAGCAGTATCTTGACAGTGTTGACAGCAGGAAGAAGGATGCCGCAAACCGCATCACGATAAAGCGCAAAGAAGAGCATCCCTGATGCCGTAATTTGCTTTCGCACACACGGTTTAAGTCTGATTTTCAAGTATGAAATCGGACTATTTGCTAATTTGTCATAAATAACGGCAGATATTTGCTACTTTCTGCGCATACAACCGTCCAGCCTAAGTAACTTTGCACTGAAATAATCGTCAGCAATGCGCAACTGACGCAAGAAACAAGAAGACCGCAGTCAATGTATCACAATTAAAAAAATAGAATAATATGAGAAATCTGAATACGCTTATCAGCAAAGAGACCTGCCTTATCTACGGTCTCCCCGGCACAGCCATCCTCGCCGTGTCGCTCATCCTCTCCTGCAAGGTCGCCTCTGACTTTGCAGGAAGCACGTTTGTAACCGCAGTGTCCTTCCTTGGCAGCAACATCCTGCTGTGGATGCTTTATCTCCTCCTGTTCCAGTACCTGCCTCTTGACCTCATGAGAATCTGGCAGTCAAGGACACCTCTGTCAGACACGGAAAAGACGGACACGACTGCTGCCAAGGAAACCTCCCAGCCTCCCGTCCAGGCAGTACCGCCCATAACCATGGAAGAGTACAAGGCGCATTGTGACGACTTTGAGCGCAGGAAGCAGGAAGAGCACCGACAGCTTGTGGATTCCATCATGGACTATGTGGGCAGGATGATGTCTCCTTTTATGGGAATGCCAGAGATTGACCATATCCGTGGTGAAATCCGCGCATGGTGTGATGACCCCAACTATATTCCCCAGCCTGCGGAACTGAAGTGGACGGTTGACCTAAATGACAGGCTTAAGACCATCTCCTTCAAGCATTTCGTCTGGAACATCGCCGTGAGGCTCGGCTTTGACAACGGATATACCGGGGATATACAGGCCAAGTTCATCAAGAAGCTTTTCCCCAATGAACTGGCGGGCATCGAGATTGATTCGCTGAAAGCAAGCCTTTCCAGCTATCCCGACAATGGACATATCAAGCTTGACAGACCTAAACCAACCAGCAATAACGTTTTTCACTTCTAACCACCACCATCTTACCCTAATACATTCAACTTGGACACAGGGAGGCTCTTCGGGGCTTCCCTTTTTCGTTACATGCCATAGTGTCCTGTATTGCTTATTGGTTGCAGTACGACGCAAGCTTTTCATGTCTTTCTTCCCTCTTTTCCCATCTTTTTTACCCCTTGTTCCTTAATAGTGCAATTATTCAATGATTATCCTCCGATTGTCATCAACAATCTGTATCACAGGCATATCATTCAGTTCCTTTGCACCACGGTTCTCAAATGAGCCGTCATTTCTTATGGACTATTCAAACATCACATTCAATGACCTTCCGCGGGTCGTCGCCGAGCTTCGGGATGAGGTTGTCGGCATGAGGCAGATGCTCAGCCGTCTGCAAGAAGAGAACGTACAGTGCAAGGAGAACACCCACCGTCCCATGTCGGTGGAGGAAGCGGCGGAATATCTGAAGATACCGCTCCGAACCCTCTACATGAAACTGGGTAACGGCACCATCCCTGCCACCAAGCCAGGCAAGCGCTATGTCCTTTATCAGGACGAGCTTGACAAGTGGCTGGAGTGCAGCCGCAGGAATCCCGTGCCGCTGAGCGATGAGGAACAGAATGCCGCCGTGCTTGCATCCAACAGGCGCAAACCAAACAACAGGACATGGTGAGTATGGAGAACAATGTTAAGGAAATCAGCCATGACGTGGCTGTCAGCCTGTGGAAGAAGGCAATGCTCAGCGTGGAGACGGAATGCGAGCGGCAGCCGGAGGTCATCATGGTCAAGGGTGTCTGCATCGCCACACTCGGCAACTTCAGCGCATCCACGGGCAAGGCGAAGAGCAAGAAGACCTTCAACCTCTCCGCCATTGTCGCCGCCGCCCTGTGCGACCACCCCGTGCTATGCTACACTGCCTCATTCCCGGAAAACAAGGACAACATCCTCTATGTCGATACGGAACAGAGCACTTACCACTGCCAGAAGGTGATGAAGCGCATCCTTCGCCTGGCAGGTCTGCCCGAAGACAAGGACTGCAGCCGTCTGCAGTTCCTTGCCCTCAGGAAGAACACGCCGGAGGAACGCCTCGCCATCATCGATGTAGCCATCAGGAGCACGGAACACCTCGGCCTTGTCATCATCGACGGTGTGCGCGACCTCATCCACGACATCAACTCCCCTGCGGAGTCGTCCCGCGTCATCTCCAAGTTGATGCAGTGGACGGACGAGTACCAGCTGCACCTTCACACCATCCTCCATCAGAACAAGTCGGACGACAACGCCCGTGGGCATGTGGGTACGGAGCTGAACAACAAGGCAGAGACGGTCATGCAGGTGGAGAAGGACAAGGCGGACAGCAGCGTCAGCGTGGTCGAGGCTGTCCACATACGCAGCATGGACTTCGAGCCGTTCGCCTTCCGCATCAACGACGATGCGATGCCGGAACTCGTGGCCGGCTACACTCCCTCAGCCGCCAGCGTGGGCAGACCGAGGAAAGAGCCTTTCGACCCTTACAGGGAAATTCCAGCCCAGATCCATCTCAATGTGCTGGAACGGGTATTCGCCGCCAGTCCCAGCTACGACTATGACGGGTTCTGCCATGCCCTGCAAGACGCTTATCTGGAGGAGGGCGTGAAAATCAACTACAACAAGGCGGTGAGTGTGGTCACCTTCCTACGCAACAAGCGAATGGTGCTGCAGGATGACAAGAGGAAGTACATCGCCAATCCAGAGGCTCACTATTGAACGCCTTTGAGACAAGGTCTTGCTGACTTGACTTTATTCCAAGGGCATACATAAAAGAATTTTATAAAGTGAAACATAAAAAAGAAGGAAAACATGAAGAGACTGATTTTCTCAGAAGACATCTTCCACACATTGGCGCAAATGGAAGACAAGGAAGCGGGACTGATGGCAAAGGCTATCGCCTGCTATGCGCACGACGGTACACTGCCGAAATGGAGCAACTCCATACTGATGGCTCTGTTCTCCCTGTTCAGAAAGCAAATCGACATGCAGACCGACTCGGAAGAGAAAAGGCGCATCGTGAACAAGGAAAACGCAAAGGGGAGGAACAGGCAGAAGCAAAGGGCGGCGAAGACGATGCAGCCGACAGACCAAGCACCCATGGAAAGCGATTCCGCTATCATTCCCGACGAAGACAGCGAACCGCAGCCAGTCGCTGCGGAAAGCACACCCTTTGAGCGAATGGCAGCAATCTATCCCAAGATTGACTCACTCGACTCCTGCCTGAGGGAATCGCAGGTGCTGTGGGAGTCGCTTGACGAAAGGGCGAGAAAGGAAGCCATTGGCTATGTCTGCAAGTTAAGGAACAATTCCGATGGAGCGGAAGAACTCGGCTATCTCCGTCAGTATCTTACCGCCAGACCATGGGAGAAGCAATCCAGCACACATGACTGACATATCCGGCATGGCTGTCTTTGACCGGAATAGTGCTTTTGCCACTTGCGGATGCCTCCATTTTTAGCAGTTAGCCATCAATAATCGGTAAAACAATCATGGCAAGAGACAGGACGCGCAGCGTACACCGCATTCCTGCTCTTGCCATTTGCTTGCCAGCGTTGGGCTTGCCCATTGTACAAATATCGCATAGGAGGGGTAGCCTAATACCCCTCCCGCTCTCGGAGCGTCGGGAGGCTGACCACACAATACAGCAAGCTGTGGACAGAACGATATACACACCACACACCTCATTTCACCGTCTCCACAAACCTTATCTCCTTCACGCCCCATCCGTTGAGCCGCGGACTGCTGAAAAGCACCGTCCCTGCCAGTCTCCAACCGGACGCAGATATAAAAAAAAGCAAGGGTGTATATACCAGTCAGCTATGGCATATACACCCTTTATAAAGTTCAGCTGAGTATAGCAGCTCTTATTCTGTTGTCGTTGATGTAGATTCTGTCGTCACGATTTCGACTTGTCCACTCAAACCAACGTTGCTTAACGCATTCCGAAGTATTTCCAAGGTCTTATCTTTACACCCAATAGCCTTTATGGTTTTCAGATTGGAACAGTTAAATAAGAAGCCGCCACAGTCGGTTACTCCGGATAAATCACAACCACTGAAATCTACTTCTTCAAGACTTCTACACCAATTAAGCATAAAATGCAAATTAGTTACATTGCTGTGTATTTTGCCACCGAAGTCAACCTTTTTTAGATTAACATATTCCATCAAAAAGTTGTGGAGACTTGTCACTGTTGAAATATCAAGATGGCTTATATCGACTGATGTAATTGATTTTTTTTTGCTATCATCAAGTTTCTCGGGTTTATAAATATCATTTTGATTGGCTGTTCCCATCAGGATTAGCTGACCAGACTGGCTGTATTCTGCCAATAGAGGGGTACCAAGTGTCCCGGGAACACAATAAATGGCATTGTAAACGGGCAATTCAGCCTCTTGTCCATGAGTGACATCTGCTGTTAATTGTGATCCATCTTTAAGAGTGTAAACAACCTTGTTGTCGCTTACTGACATACTTTCCAATACCTTCCAGTCATCTGCTGTCTTAATGAACGAGACGATGGACGATTCTGATTCCGTCTGGGCATGAATGGCTGTAATGCCAGCCAACAGGCATACCATGAATGTTAATATCTTCTGTTTCATATTATTATCTAATTATTAATTAATGTGTAACACCGAAGTGCGGTTAGTCTCCCCAAATAGAGCCATCTGATGACGTAGGGACATCTTCATCTCCATTATTACCAATACGGAGAGTTTCGCTGCCTGCGAGGAGCTGCATTTTACTTATCTCGTAGATGTGCATCTCTGGCTTCATGTATTCTTTTTTCTTCATATTCGTTCTGTTATTTTATGATTACTTTCATTGTCTTACCATTTCTCTTCACTATGTTCACTCCTCTCTGCAAGTCTGTCTGACGCTTGCCGCCCAGGTCGTAATACTCAGCATCGCCGTCCGTCAGGTCGTTGAGGGTTTCCACTATTCCTGTAGTGTCGTCGCCACCTATCGACAGGCTCATCATCCTTGCGTTCTGAATGACGTCCGCTTGCAGATATGCTCGGAATGCTCCAACTTTAACGTCTGTGACATCTTCCTTAGATGTTAAATCACTCACACGCCAGAACTTGTTGTTGCTGATGATGTAACTGTCAGCCGACAAAGCTTCAGATGCAGTGAAACGCCCAACAAGCGAAAGCCCGTCTGCCGTGCTGCCTGCTGCGGGGGCTGTGGTGACAGCTGCATCGGTGGCATTTAATGATATGTCGGTGCTTTCAGTGGTGCGACGCACCAAAACGGGAGTGCCGGCTGGGATGTTTCCAGTCACCTCAGTCAGGACTATCTCCGTTTCTTTCACTTCCTTCAACTCATAGAACTTGCATGTGGCATATTGGTCGGATTTTATCTCAAATGGCAGACATAGCGTACCCCATTGGTTGGTCATGGTGCGCCCGTAACTGACAGCATTGGCTGTGTATTCCGCTTCGCACTCATAGCCCTTGGCATCGTCGAGAGTAAGGCTTGCAATAGCGAGATCACCTGTTATGGCAGTTGTCTCCACCTTGTTGCCGTTGATGTTAACCCAACGTTGTGTTCGCCCTTTCGCACAGCCTTCAACCGAACATCCGTCTGCCCAACTCTTGTCTGCACACTGATGATCCGTATTGTTATGCGGCCATTGCGCAACTATTCCCTTTACCTGCCCCAGTGACAGCTCACAGGCTGTGGCATCGCCAAGTTTCACCTTCCACATCATTCCGTCCTTGGCATAGACAGGTGACAAGGACTGTGGGTATGTTAGTGTCACGTCGTCATTCAGCGTTATACCCAATGCTGGCTCAACTGGCACGACATCGTATGTATATTGCTTATGTTCGCAGCCAGACCTTGTGCATGTTCTGTATTTGTTGCCATTCACCTCGTCTGTAGTCCATTCTTGTCCCGTAAAGTCATGCCCCAAGACTGGCTTATAGTCGTTTTCTGTTGTATTTGTAAAAGTTCCATCATTGTTCCATCCCCAAGCCCCACAAACATCACATTGGACAGAGTGTCCTACCGTTGTACAGGTAGCTTCAGAGGATATTTGTGATGAGCTATGTTGGTGTTTGGTAATCTTAACCTCAACCTTTTCGGGATCACCTGGAACAAAATTAAATGTCATATCATATTCTCCTGAATATAATGTTAGCGTTACAACATTTTTAGTTTCAAATAGCAATTCAAATGATGCATTATTATGCTCACCATACCATCCTAAATCCGTTTTGCCTTGTTCTGAACCATCGATGTACCAAGTAAACGTAAGATTAGTATCTGTTTTAAATTTGTAATACTTTTTTTTGTTGTCTAAAAGATGTACATCACCAAAATTTTCTACTGTACTACCATAGGTTAATACAAAATCGTAAAGTTCTTGAGCTCCCACTTTCGTTGAGATAGAAAAGATGAGGCACAACAGCAATATAGTTTTCTTGATTATGTTCATAATATTACTTTTTATTGAGTTTGAATGTTACTTTATACTGCGTGAAATAGGTTGTTGTTTGTCCATTTTCATCGCCATGATGTTCTCTACCTGTCATGGGAAGATAATAATCAGAATTGGGCAATTTGTATTCCGCATTATTGTTGTTCTCGCAGCATACTATTTTATGAGGATCGCCTTTTATGCTAATTGTCCAATTGAAAACGCCCGTGTCCTCTATCTTTAGTTTTGACTTCTCATAAATGGTGGAACCATTTTCGTCACCAGAATGTTTACGTCCTGTTATACATTCTGAGTCACCGCATTGAAAATCATGGTCGCTTTCTTTGAAAGAGCCGGATTGTGAGCTTTCGCAGATGCAAACGCATGGATTAAATCTGAACAGTTTTGCTAACTTCAAATTTTTATCATCAAACACGATTATGGGGCAACCATAAGAATATGTGGTCTTACCATTCTCATCGCCTATATGTGTACGCCCAACAATCACGTTATTACCATCGCATTCAAATTTGCTGCACTTGTCGCTGTTATCCTTTCCAGACTCCATGATTGGGTTGCTGCATTTAACTTCTGACACAACAATGTCCCCCTCTATTGTTACTTCAAAAGGGGCTACAGGCTCATTTTCAAATACGACTATTTTATCGTCAAAGGCCTTCAGCAATTCTGTCTTTTTGTTCTCAGGCAAGAAACTATATTCAATAGCATTTCTGCTCATTTGCTTTATCTCATCGTACGACAAGTTATATCGATATGCAGCAAGTGCATACTCCTCAGTGAGGGATGTGCGAAGAATACCAGGGTCATCTGTACAGATAATTAAAGGCACTCCGGCATTTTTATATATCATGAAGGGGTGTTCATCGTTTTGGGCTCCAAGAATAAACTCGTTGCTTGTCAGATTTATCTCTACAGGTATCTTTTGAGAAGCCATATAATTCAACAGATATTCTTTGTTGTGTTCAAACGGCATATCTACACCATGGCCAATTCTGTTTGCCCTGCCCATAAGCAACGCATCACCTATATGATATGTCAGATGTTCGGGTCGAATGAGGCCAATTGTCAACTCTCCTGCATGAAGAGAAGTATTGATGCCATTTGGTATTGAAATGACAGATGAGTCGGTATCTATTTGCCTGTCTTCCCAAAGTTTTTTACGCAAACAATCAAACATAATCATGTGCGCCTTGTAATATATCATTGAATTCTCGGAATTCTCTGCAGCAACGATGTTACAACCGACTATCAAGTCTGATTCCAGCATTGCCTTGTGCACAATATATAATTGAGCAAGTACAAGAATAGGGTCTTTTGTTCGCGAAGCATATCCTTGATAACGCACCAAAACATCATCCTTATGGTACGAAGTAGTATCAAATGGGCTATCTTTTTCGTTCCCTTTTTCGTCTGTAAACCCATTATCAATTTCAGTAATGTCATTTATATAGGTTGTGACAGCTGACTGAATGTCTTCGAAACCTTCCCATTTGGTTATTATTTCTTCAATGATTTTTCTAATTTTACCTTCAGCATCATCTGTTTTATTATAATGAACACACAAGTTCTTGAGTTCCTTTGTTTTGCTATCATATTCATCTTTTTCCAGATAAGCAGTGGATGGCACGGAAGGAGACGTACCCATTATTTCAAGGTACAAAATATTTTCTTCCTTAGCCCTTAATTTTAGTTCATGCGCATACCGCTTAAGATTCTCTTTGTCAGTTGCTGCACTGAAGAGACCAAACTCCCCAAAGAAATATTCGTCGGGGCCCAAAGCACATTTGTACGGCTGGAAATTGCGAATACTCCATTTGTCAATTAAGGTCATCCTAACCTTGTGAAGGTCATCCATGTCTTCGGAGAGTTGGATATAAGGTTTAGGGGGGATCGTATCATTTTTGTACAATTTCCCCCTTTTTTGGTTGCATACATGTTGTTTTCGCAAGCGACCTCAAAATACGTTTCAGCATAAGCAGAGCCTGTCAAATGGTTGTGCAAGTCACCACCTTTAGGCATCTCTGCAAAGAACTTCCTCAGTTCGGCCAAGTTGTTCTTGATTGAATCATAAATCTCTTTTCTCGTCATTGTCTATTATTTTAATGTATTAGTGTTTTTGAAATAGTACAAACGCACAGAGCCTTCCGCCTGTGCCATTGTCTGACACCTGCGGAAGGCTCTGTATCTATATGTGAATGAAGACGTTACGGCAAAGCCGATACCCCCCCCTAAATCTCTAAGGCTCAGGGGGTTGCATCCAGTCTTTGTTGTATATTCCATCTTCTTCATATACTGTTTTTTATAATGTGGCTCATCACCCAGTTACGAGCGAATATACCACGTTGCGCTGCAAAGATACAAATTTTCTCTCATATAAGCATCAAAACGCTCGGAAATTTATTCATATTTATGACAGTTTAACGTTAAAACAGGCTTTCTTCCGCATTTTTGGATGCAAATTTTATAGATATCAATGATATCTGCCAAACTTTGCCACTATACAACCAAATTCAACTCTGAACGACATAAGTCCCCCACAATCTTCTCTATTCATAGAACCTTAATTCTTTTCTTTCCTTACTCTCTTTACTATTGGGCTTTTCAGGATCCGCCCTGCCGACATCGACGCTGCAAAGGTAGCACCTCTCCGCTTTCCATGCAAGCCAACTTCGTAAATGCCAGCATCCACTTCGCAGTCCGCCCTCGCACTTGTCCATAATGACGATGCAAAGCAAATGCAAATCGAGAGCAGAACTTGCCAAGCTTGCTTGGGTAATTATGCCGAGATGCAGCTTTGCTTATCCAAAGTTAGCACCAATCCATCTACATGCCCTAATCTGGTTTGTAATCCACCCACTTTGGTTTGTAAACACAGCATTTTGCACGTCCAAACACCCAACAACTGTTAAAAACACCTGTCAAATCATCATTTTTCTCCCCAAACACTTGCACAACTCAAATAAAAGTCGTACCTTTGCACCACGAGAACCCGCCAAGCCTCTCAACGATGCTCAAATGTGCGGGTCGTTTTTTTATACTTATGACAAACAGGACAATATTCAATAAAACTTATAAGACTCCGAGCGAGTCAATAGAAATCTTGAAATCAAGAGGACTGTCAATAACCGATGAAAGCAAGGCTCAGCATTACTTGTCCCACATCGGTTATTATCGTTTATCTGCCTATATGTATCCTCTTCTCCGGATTCCAAAAGAAAACCATGTATTTAAGAGCGGGGCATCATTTGAGAAAGCATTGAAACTCTATCGTTTCGACAAGAAACTGCGTATGTTGCTTTTCAATGAAATCGAGAAGATAGAAGTGGCAGTGAGATGTGCAATCGTGAATCATGGATGCGAGATGACAGGTGATGCTTTCTGGATGACCGATGCGCGGAATTTCTCCAATCCCGCCAAATTCAACAAAACCATACGTCTGATAGAAGACGAACTGAACCACTCAAAGGAAGAATTTGTAACACATTTCAAGGAGACCTATTCCAATCCATATCCACCGGCATGGATATTGATGGAAATCCTTCCCTTTGGTGTCGTCACCAATATTTTTGCAAATATAAAGAACAAGAAACTAAAGAAGCGAATATCACAGTCGTTTGACTTGCAGGTTGCTCCATTTGAGTCATGGCTAACCATCGTTGCCGTCACACGTAATTCATGCGGACACCATGCCCGTATATGGAATAGAGTCTTCTCCATACGTGCAACAATTCCTGTAAGAATGAAACGTCCGTGGCTTTTGCTTCAGACAGACCCATTAAGGGTGTATTTTGATATGTGCATCATCAAGTACTTCCTCAATATCATATCTCCGGGAAATGATATGCTGGACAAGATGCAGGCACTCTTCACAGAATATCCCGAAGTTGACCTCGGCGCACTGGGCTTCCCCTCAGGCAACTGGCAGAACGAACCATTGTGGAGCACCCGATAACGAAGAAAGGTACTGTCGAAAAAAGAAAAGACCTGCCACCAACGCAACTTGACTTTATTCACTTATATATATACAGTCAATAAAGTCAAGGCATCTTTATCGGATGACAATTTTGCGAGATTTGTAATTTGCGAAATTATTCTCCATATCCACCTTTATAAGTATGCAGGTAAATAGTCTATCCATATACTCTTATACCCGAAGGGGTGGTTTGTACCCACCTCATCAGCGCATATCGAAAACAATTTTTGCCGTGAAAAGAAGAAAAGACCTGCCACCTCACCAACCCATCCCCTTTGCATCACTTGACTTTATACCTCTTATATATAACAGATAATAAAGTAAAGTTGCCAACCAAGTTCTATACAAGCAGATGGGGTACTTTCAAAGTACTCCATCATCCGCAATCCACTTGACTTTATACCCCTTATATATATACAGACAATAAAGTGAAGTTATCCACTAAACTCTATACAAGCAGATGGGTTCGTTTCAACCGACACCATCCCTCACAATCCACTTGACTTTATACCTCTTATATATATACAGATAATAAAGTAAAGTTGTCTGTATATCCATATAAGAGAATGGGTATCGTTACAACAGCAGCCCATCCTATTTTCTCTTTTCACGGCATCCCTTTTATTTCTCTTCTCTTCCCTCATTTTGTCATCCAAACCACACATTTGCACGTCAAAGCAAGTTAAAATCGTTAAATCTTCACTTTCCGTAAACCCACAAATAACACCCAATCCACTTTTCTACCGTATTAACTACAAATAATTGGTAATCAATCACTTCTAAATACATATATAGCAGTGGTCTTGAAACTGTTTATTTTAAAGGTAATGTTCCTAGGTTCTACTATAATTCAAACCCGGATATACCAACTACAACTATTATCAAAGTTCCAACAGAATACCTAGAGAATTATAAAAATGCTTTTGCATCCAGTTATAAATATATCTATGCCTGGAATCCAGATGGGTCTGGTGATGATACCAAGCCTGTTACTCC
>UMIM01001246.1_pt1 | contig 14065 bp, 9 predicted proteins | sample 1965831 | NCBI WGS metagenome assembly UMIM01 (sample SAMEA4836125, study PRJEB28245) | human gut metagenome | biome: gut microbiome; material: fecal sample | place: Denmark | collected 2008 | reverse complement strand
TAAGTTTTCATGTTGTCAAAGATACGAAAACTTTTTAACAAAATAAAAAGAATTAAAATGGCTATTTAGCCAAGTTAGGAGGATTTATGATTTTTTATATTACCTACGACTTAAAAACACCAGAAGGAGTTAAACAGAAAAATATTTTACTCGGAGGCTCTTTCACAATAGGTGGACAGAAGTTAGATGTACATGCATTCTCTTTAATACAGAATAAAGAGGTAAGAGGTCTTGTGCATGATGTTTGTGATTTTAAGATTGGTAAGATCAAAGAGTTTACAACACCAGTGATTACAGTTGAACAAAATGTAATTCAGTATTTAGGAATGACTGGTGTCACGTCAGTCTATACTAAATTAATTAAGATTTTCAACGATAACTTTGGGCTTAACCAGGCTTTAGCCAAGAACGACATGGAAGCTTTTAAAGAAATAGTAAATACAGCAAAAAAACAATTAGCCGCATCTGCTCTTGCAAAAAGCTTTGGGGAATACTTCAATTTTTTTATTGATACCGTTTTTGGATTCTATCGCTATACACATTACTGTACACTTAAAGATTTTGATAATTTATCTAATAACATTATTGATGCAGATTGTTTCGCAGAAACACAGGATTTCATCAATAGCTTTAAAAAGATCATTATTATAGGAGACAATAAGACATTAAAACAAAATGCTTATAATAATGAATTTTTTATTAATATCCCATCGTACTACACTTTATCTAATGATGAACTTGATGACATGGGTACCTTAATCCCTGATTTAATTAACGATGTGTGCAAACCTTACACAGAAAAAATTGCATACACACCTGATTACAAACAGGTTAAATACACACCAATCAAGTTAATTGAAGGACAGAGCAGTAACAATGGTAATTTAATTTATGAGTACAATGAAAGATATTACAAATCTCTTTTAGCCCAGATAAAAGAAAACATTAAAACATACTACGAAGATGCTAGCAACAATATTCAGATTTTAGACCAGAATGGTGATGTCAAAGACACTGCAATCATTGATCCATTTTCGCAAGATTACTTACTTGAGTTGTGTAAAAGATTGTATTCTCTTCATTGGTCGCACAATCGTGCTGTTCCATGCTCAATAGCTATTGATAATGTTTCAGAAGATAGCGATATCACTTCTGCTGAATCTAAATACGAATTTTATTTAGATGAAAGACAAGGAAGTGGGTATATTAATGCACTTGTTCTTCTAGAAAATTTCCTGAAGAGTGTTAGTACTAAATGCGGTTATAAAGTGTATGTAGATGCAGTCTTACAGTTATCTCGTTGGGGACTTGATAAACCAACAGCATTAGTTTTTGATAACTACGATAAGGTATTTGTTTTAGGTACAAATGAAGTTAGAAGTAAAGCGATTGATTTAAGTACATGTGTAATTGCTAAGCATGACGGGTGTGACAACTATGTGGCAGAGTACATCGTATTAGATAAAGAAATTACTGACAAGAGTGTAGAAAGCTTACCAGCTTTAGCAAAGAATTTCACAAAAAGAATTACTGTGCCAGTTGGTATTGGAATCGCAACGGACTATGTTCCAGAAGCTTTAGCCAAGTCACAAAGCTTTAGCAAAGATGATGTGACAACAAATTACAAATACTATTCATTTATTGATTTTGTTAAACTGATTGAAAATGATAAAGATTTTGTTGAAAATCTTTCTGGAGTTACCTATGATGGTACATCAATCAATTTAGCTAAGTTAGACCACGTAGAAACAATTACATCAATTCTTGAAAAACTTCACAACAGTAGTATGCTTGAAAGCTACAATCCTTTCTTCAGAAGTGAAGAACTTACAGGGATTTACATGGAGATTGGTGCAAAAATGGACAGTGAACTTCCACCATCTATCCTAACAATTTTAAATAGTAAATTTGATTCACCAAGCTTGGCTATGGGATTTAAAACAATTAGTTTTTCTTCTAAAGAAGAATTACTAGAAAAGAAACGTACTTATCAGATTGTAGGTTCATTACAGAATGCAATCGATGTGTGTATTCTGAAAGAAGTTTTACCTATTTTCTTTGAAGTTAATGCAACAAATAATGCTGGTAACGTGGACAACATTGCTAATGTCTACAAAGAAGTAATTGATAAAAACTTTGTTTCAGAGATAGCTTTCTACCAATCTGCAAATCAAAACAACGATTTAGCAAAGAACACTGCGAGCGACGCTGAGGTCAGAAAGATGGACAGCTTTAGCACGGTGAAGGACAAAGTTAAGCCTACAACATCTAACAATGCTACAGAGCCAGTAAAATCAGTTAAAGAAGAGTCTAAAGAAGTGGAAGAAGTTAACAGTGAGACAACTTCTAGGACAACAGAACCGCAGGCAACTCCAGATGTAAAAATAATTAGAGCTTTCACAAACAAAGAGAATGCACACTATTCTCCTAAATTATTAATTGACAAAAATAATAAACCATTCGCTGCCTTAATAGTAGAACAGGACGGTAATATCAAAAGCTTTACTGTTTTCACTTTAGCCGAGTTCATTAATATCTTTGGAGAAAGTGAATATCACAATTTAAGTAAAGCTATTCGTTTAAAGAAAATAGTAGAAAAATTTGTAAAACAGTGTATCTATACTGGTTCTTTAGAAAACTACGATGATTGCGTTTACTTTAATAGTTTAAAAGCTTACGTAAATTTTGCAAATGTACTTGTTAGCTTTCTCTAAATTTAGTGACTGTAGAATTTAGTGACTGCAGAGCTTTAACCTAGCATTCTAGCTTTAGCCTGGCTTCTAGGCTTTGGCTCTGCGTTGATGGGAGGTAATAATCTTGTTAATTTTCTTTAAAGAATTTTATAAAAAATTTATAGAACCACAAGCAAACGATTCAGATTGTATCTCTGCCTGCGGTACAAAATACTGGTTTAAAACAGCAGTAAATGGAATTGATTTGGATGGCATTGGAATTGATGCTGGAGGCACTTTAGCCAAGTTAACTTTGGATGGAAATCTCTTTGTTGGTTGTTCTTCAGGTGGAAGTGCACACGCTGCTTTGTTTACTATGTTAATTGGATTATTTCATGAGTATTCACCTTACGAATTAAAATACAGGGAGTTGCATTGTAACGAATGGAGTTTCCTGCCATCCTTGGTTGATTTTCCACATTGCGAATCTGAAACCAGAGTAGATAATCCAATAATATTTTTAAATGTTCTCAAAGAAATCCAAAGAGAGATGAAAGAAAGACGGAATAGGTTTTCTGATGTTGATGCAAAAGATTTCAATGAGTACCGAAGAAAATGCAATGGAGTTAGCATAGGGAGTTCTGCTACAATGCCTACTACAATGCCTACCAAAATCATTGTAATCGACCACATCGAAAACCTATTTAGACTAGAGCAGTATGCAAAAACAAGAGGTAAAAATGGCGATGAAATAGCCAAACTTAATGGCACAGCGGACGAAATGTTTGATGTTATGACGAATGATGAAATCAAAAAATACAAGGATTCTATACTCAGTGCTTTAGCTAAGCTTATGTCAGCAGGGGCGAAGTATGGCTATCATTTCATTTTAACATCGGACGACATACAGTATTGCGATTCAGAGTTTATAAAAGACCATTGTGAAATAATTGGACTTAAAGGAACGTCTCCTTGGAAAAGTAAAGAATACCTTGACAATGATTTAGCCACGTCTATCTTTGGTGATAAAACAAAGATCGCCATTAAAGACAAAGCTAAATGTAAGCTTTATCAGGTACCTTATATTTTAGAAATTGGGGATGAAGATGGAAGTTTTAATGACATTAAACAGAAGTTTAAGTACTTAGAAAAGACATTATAAAATAAATTTTTGAGGCATTACTAAAACCAAATCAAAACAAACAGTTAGGAGGTTTAGTATGCTAACAATAGACAACATGGGAGCAGTTAGACAACATAATTTGTACATGGATTCGCTTAAACATAGTAAGGTTGGTGCTTTAATGCAAAAGAATTTCTTTGAAGAGATCTTTCCCGTTTTAGCTCAGCACACTGAGTTTGCTTATCCGTATAAGGTAGGAATTCCAAAATCTTTGAACGCTATGTTAGAAGGAGATTTCGAACCAGCCTACACAATTACAGTAACCAAACCTGTACAAGGAATTTACACACAGAATTGGTTTGGCGATACAATAGATGGTTTTTACTTACATGGTTGCGGTTATGTCAATGGTGACAACAGGTATTTAGCCAAGCAGAAACTTGACGATGCTGACATTCACATGATTTTAGCCGGAGCAACTGGACAAGGTAAGTCTGTAACATTAAACTCTATCATTCTTACGGCGTGCTCAGAGTATGCTCCGTGGGAGCTGAATTTAACCATGTGCGATGCTAAGATCGTAGAGTTTAAGACGTATGCCACAAAATTCCCAATGCCTCACATCAGGTCAATTGCAGCTACAGGAGATGCAGATTATTTAATTTCTGTCCTTGCTAATCTTCACAATGAAATGCAAGTAATGAACTCAGTCTTCACTGTAGCTGGTGTAAAGAACATCAAAAGCTTCCGAAAGAAATTCCTTAAGAGAAATGCAGACGGAAAGATCGTTTACTACTTGGCACTTCCACAAAATTTAATTGTAATCGACGAGTTCCAGACAATGTTCAAGATGGCAGCAAAACGAACTAAAGAAATCATTGATATTTTGGATGGCTTTGGAAGGCTTGGTCGAAACACCGGTTATCATTTACTTTTAGCTTCGCAGGAGTTGGGTAGTGATATTCCAAAAGGTATGCTTGGAAATATTAAAGTTAGAGCAGCCATGGGTTGTTCTCCAGCTGTAAGTACAACAATCCTTGGTAATGACGGTGCTGCAGCAATTTATGGAACAAAAGGAGCATTAATCATCAATACTAATGCTAATGAGGACAAAAACAAAGAAAAAAATGTTAGGTATAGAGTTCCGTTCGCACCAGACGATGAGCTTGCAGAAATTGGTACAAGTATCATAAAAAATGGAGATGCACTTGGTTACAAGAGAACTCTTTCTTTTTACGATGAACAGCAACATGTTTATCAGAAAGATTACGAGCAATATCTTCGTAGCTTTAGCCCAGATCCAAACAGATTTCTGTTGGGTGAACCGTCTTTTGTAATGAATGACGATGAACAGATAGTTAAACTGAACTTAACTGGAGAGGACATTGAAAATATTTGTGTATTCACAGGAACTAACAAAAATCTCAAAAGAAATTTTAAGATGTTAGAAACAAATGTTAAATTACAAGAAGAAAGCCTTAAAAAGGCAAGAAAAGGTAATATTATGAATATTGTGATTTGTGGCGATGTTATGTTTGAAAATGACTGTAAAGCATCTGAAATTGCTACAAAGACCGGTAATGGAATATCATTGTTTTTTGATAGTAAATCTTACGAAACTAATCAAGGTTTTACAATCGCACAAAGCATGATAGATCGAAGAAAGCTTGCATTGGAGATTGATAAGAAAGTGTATGCAAGAAGATATTCAGACATGAAAAGTGATGAGTTCTTTGATTCTCTTAATGTACCTGTAGGTTTCGACAATGAGTTAAATAAATCACGTTGCTATTACATGCTTCAAACACTCAGTACAGATAAAACCTTTAGACAAGCATTCTTCCCAGGTATTACAAAAGTCACAAATGACCATTTAGCAAAGGTTATAAAAGCAATGTTTAGCCTATACAAATCTTACAATTTGGCTAATGAATACGCAAGTTACGAAAAGCTACCAAAAGTCTATGTATGGCTTCTTGGGCTTAATAAAATTCAGGGACTTGGTAGAGATATGAAGAGTAAATTTATCAATAGTCTTAAACAGTCTCTTATGGACTGCTCACAGGTAAATATTCGTTATCTAGTGTTTACGACAACTTTTGAGAACTTAACCGACCTAAAAGATTGTATGCGTTGGTATTTGTGTGAAGATTTAAGTGCACAAAATATTGGTAGAATTAAAGCTACCGACGACTATCCTAATCAAGTAGGCGGAGGTCTTGAAGTACTGTTTGAGCCATCGTTGTCAAAGAATAGATGTTGTAAATTTAAAAAGATGTTTCTTGATGGTGAATTGCCACCAGTAGGGTAATCTGCTTTAGCCAAGCACCTATTCACAGGTGAATTGTCCAAAGCTTTAGCCAAGAAACATCTGCTGAAATAAGTAAGAACCCAGCACTTAGACGATTAATTTCTTCTAAGTGCTTTATTTAAATAACAAAGAGAAGGAGGTAAGCTATGCTTAAATTTACAAGAGATAGTTTTGTTGATGTAGATACTTACAATGAGCATTTACATTATAACGGATATATTCTGTATGATAGAAAAAAGATGGAAGATATCTTTTATTATGAAAGTGCAAAAAAGATTACGTATCAAAATCTTGCTGTAGACGTAATGTCACATCACAGTAATGGTTTCTATAGCACTGTAGCAAAGGAACCCTTGTACAGATATTTAACTTATTGTGAACATTGTCCTGAGCACTATTTTAAGAAAAAAGGAGTAAAAGGTATTTCTATAGATATGAAAAAAGTAATAGATAAATTACTTTCTAATGGCTATGCAGAAGAATTTCTGGAGAATTATAAAAGATACAGAAACTGCGAATCATACTGTAATACTATCAGAAAAGTTTTAGAAGAGTGCACTGAGCAACGAGGAGTTAATCAATTCGGTGTTAAAACGCACGCCATTTACTATGATGTAAATGTTCAACAAAATTTACGGTTTAACTATAAAAATCGTGATATTGTTGCTTTCCCTAAAACGTATACTAATACCTTCACAACTGAGGATGGGTATTTCTTAGTATGGGGTGACTTTGCACAGTCTGATTTCCGTATTGCTTTCAATTTACTTTTACGTAATGAAAACAACACTAAATTTATGAGTGACATTGAAGATAAGTATGAAGGTTTAGCCAGGTTAATTGCACAGCATGAAGGTACTACATTTGATTTAACTAAGTTTAGAGAAATGCGAAAAATGTACAAAACTTTAACTTTAGCTACAATGTATGGAACAAGAGATTCAATTGAAAAACCAAAGCAAGAGTTTATTAAAATGCTTTCTAATTATTTAGAAAATTGTACAAAATACGTTGAGTATGAAAAAAGAATTAATGAACGTATTGCGTTAGGAATGCCTTTTGCAGTAAAAAGCTACTTTGGTCACGAAGAGATAATTAATGTAGATTCCTATGACAGAAATCCACTTTTCAAAGCTTTAAATACACCAATACAAGCTGGTACATCAGAAGTTGTAATTCTAACAGTAAATAAGATTTTGGATATGTTTTATGAGCTAGGTTACACAGAAGATGATGTTAGCGTTTACATGGTACGTCATGATGAGCCTGTCTTCAAAGTTAAGGAGACAGCTAAAAAGGATTTATGGGTATTCAAGCAGGCTACTGATATTATCGTAGATAACTGGGTTCCACTTCGTATTGACTTTAGCCCAGGATACTACTACAGAGAAGTAGATGAAGATCTGCAAAAAGAGATGCAGCAAAGTTATGAAGAAAACGCTGATAAGATTGAATACTTTAAAAGTGATGAAGAGAACAATGGAGAGGAGTACTATCCAATTAGTCCTATCTTAAATATGTCAATTTATTATGAGAAGCTAGAGGATTGTACATTACTTTGTTTCTGCGACATAGATAAAAATCGTATTGATGCTAAAATAATCAAAACATTAGACGATGACGTGATTAAACAGTATGTGTACAGTAAACTTCCTGTGATAGAAGAAAAAGCCTTTAGCCAAGGTTATTTCGCAGTAATGATTTATAACAATTATTACGACGATAAATTGTATCTAAATAATAGAACTCTGTTTAAATTAATTAAAGCTAGTGGAGAGGGGCCTGCTAAAGCACAAAAAATTACGCAATGCATTGCATACAAAAGGGCTTTGAAATTAGGTATTGAGGATAAATATAGACAACCTATTCAAACTGATTTAGATTTTCTCCGTACCGTTGGAGATTTAAATTATTTGCGGAGCTAAGCTTTAGCCAAGGTGGAGGTGATTACAATTAATTACAAGGACAGTACTAATGAGGTACTTTTAGATTATTATAAAGAAAATGGATTTCAGAAAACTGTAGCCGTTGCAAAAAGTATGTATAACGTAAATTTAAAGAATGCTAAGAAAAATTTTAAGACTGATATGAATGGTGAAGTGTGCGAGACGGTTTTAGAAATTGGTATTCTAGAATTCATGAAACGATATCCAAAAGCATGCGAGCATTGGGTACTAAAGAAAGGCTTGATAATAAAAGATATCGAAGATCCTAACAATGGCTTTATGACTGAGATTGACTTGGTTTTAGCCACGCCACAAATGATATATTTGTTTGAATGCAAATCATATACAGGTAACAAGGTACTCACTAATGAGTGTACAATTACAACGCCTGCTAGGTCGTTCGATGTTTACAAACAGAATTATCTACATGCTAAGACATTTTTGGCACAATTCACACCATACCGTTGTAATAAATCTTCACAAGTTTTTCCAATACAATTGGCTCTTTTTAGCCTAGCAAAAGGAGAAATAGTTGATGCTAGAACAGATGTTAATAAAGCTTTAATGCCTTTGGTTGAAATTGAAGATTTATTTGACTTTTTAGCCAAGAACATTCCAACCTCTAGGAAAAAGATTCCAACACTTTGGAAAATGGTTTACGTTAAAGAAGCATTGGATATAATTTCAAACAGAAGTGATGAGTATAGAAGTAAACATCTTAAATATGTAAAGAAGTTACATCCAAAGAAGTGAAATCATGAAAGGGGATTAAACAATGAAACGATTACATAAAGTTTATGCTGTTTGGAATGATTTAGACAAGTCATACGAAAACGACAGTGAAAAACGGTTAGCACATTCAAAACCGCAAATAACACGGCTTGACTTTTTAGCCAAGCTTGTTAGATACACAGGAACTATTGACGACATTACTAAATTTAAAGCTATTTTCTCAAACGAGATTAAATCATACACTGACGATGAATTGGTCCAGTATAACCAGCTGATTGAAGATGTACAAGAGATTCTTGAAATACTTTCCTACTGTAAACCAGCTGAAAAAGAAAAAAAGCTGTTTGAAATCAGTGATGATTTAACAATAAATGAAATTCGTGAAGTAGTTAAGGCATACAAGTCTGAAGCTTTAAAAACACTTGATAACATGGATTTATTCAGTGATGCAGGTGATGCAGATGATGTCGGCAATGCCGGTGATGCAGGAGAGCAGCTTAGTGCTAGTAAGATCGCAGCCGTAGCTCCTTTTAATGCTCATGATTATTATATCACAAAAAGTAAGGTCACGTGCTTGCCTACAGACCTCTTTAGCAAAGGAAAACTGTCAAATTATTTTGAAAGCGTAGATGGGGAAATACGATACATGTGTGCACCAAGCATTTGTAATGAATACGTTTACATTGACGACAAGGCATCGTTCCTAAATTATTTGTACTATGCATCAAATAATTTAAGCAGCATAAATGGATTTAAAAAAGCTGTGTATACTTTTCTGACCGAAATGTATGCTTTAGCCAAGAAACAAAAAGTAAGATTTAAATTTCCATACGTTTTTATTTCAACAGACTTAGTTACAGAAACTAAAGCGTGCTACAAAGTCGGTGAACTAACTTTTCGTAAAAATAAAATCGCATGCCTGGATTTAAAGAATAAAGGACTTACGGATTTATTTAAACGAAGTTTCATTAATACAGAAGAAGTGTATTTACTAGAGACTACTAATTCAGGCATTACATACCAGGTAGTACTGGTTGGTAATCTCGGCTAAAAGCTAACGCTTTAACCAAGTAAGCAAACATACTTATGATAAAAGATAAAAAATAAAAAGAGAAAATAAAAGATAGAAAAGAGAGAATGAAGAATGGAGATTTAGCAATGTATAATAAAATTATTTTAAAAGGAATCACAATTAGTGAATTAGGAGAATGCCATGAAAACTTTAAAGAAAATTACTTACAAATAACTATGAAATGTAATAGATTTTCAAAAGGAGAAGATACTTTAAAAGTTTATTTCCAGAGAGACATGAGTGGGCTGCACTTGCTTAAAAAAGGTGTTAAATTAAAACTTACAGGTGAAATCTGTGTACATAGTATGAATGACGAAAATACTAGAAAAAATCACACAATAACATTTGTTATCTGTGAGAGCTTTAAATTGTGTACGGGAATGGATAGAAATGAGCCTGATGTAGACGAAGTGAGACTTGAAGGTATTATTTGTAAAAAACCTACTTTCAGAATCACCGCAGCTAATCTAGCTTTAGCCACGATAATACTACGTGTATCTTGTATGGAAAACATTTCATACGTTCCGTGCATTTTCTGGCAGAAGAATGCTAACCAAATAGCAGACATTCCAGCAGGAACTACAATTGAAATTACTGGTAGATTACAAAGCCGTAATTACATTAAGAGAGTAGATAAGAAAGAATTAACCAAAACAACTTACGAAGTATCTGTCAGTAAGATTACAAATGTAATTTGGAATGACTAAAAGAGGTGATTGAATGAAAGATTTCGGACTCTTTAGCCAAGTAATAAAAAAAGGAATTCAAAAAATAAGAGAGATTGATAGTAAAGCTCAAGATGAGTTTATTAACATAATCTGTAAAGATGTTAGGGGAATGGATTCCGAAATAGTACACCGTGCCAATGCTTTCTATGTTCCAAACGATGATTACATGATTGTTATGTTTGGTGAAATACTAAAAAACAGTCAGTATGATTGCTACTTAATTGATGGTACATGCCGATGGCTAAATAATTTGGTTTTTCCAATCACAGATTTGGCAGGCAATGTTGTCGGTCTGGCAGGCTATAATCCACATAATTACTTACAAGCAAAAGAAACAGGTGATAAGAGTTTAAACTATTATGGCTACTCAAATAAAGATCTTTTCGTTAAAGGTAATTATTTGTATTGTCTGGACGGAGTTTATAAAAAAGCTTTAGCCCAAGGATATCTCATTATTACTGACGGTTTATTCGATTGTCTTTCTTTAAGCTCCTATGGCTATCTGGCAGCGGCTTTATTAGGTTCAAATGTTAATGAACAAGTTTTAGCACAGCTTACTTTTATTGATAGAATTATTCTTGCACATGACAACGATGAGGCGGGGTTAAGACTTGCTCGCTTTTTAACCAAGAAGTTAAACAATGTTGTTTGTGTTAAACAGAAGTATACTAAAGATGTCGATGACTTACTTAAAACTTCTTACAAAGACAATTATTTAGCTATGTTAGATAACATAATACAAAAGAAAGAATTAGCAATGAATTTATTTTAATGTACATTGTTAATCTTTGTTTAAAGTTGTAAACCCATTTAGCTCAGTTTCCTACATTATAAAAAATTAATGGATTGAAGAGATCCATTTGTGAAGAAAAATTTAGTAAAATCAAAAAAAGAAAGGACAATGAGACATGAGTATCAATTTTAAGGAGTTACAGAAAAAGATGGAGACAGCAGGAGACAATGGTGTTTCTAAATTAAACATGAGAAATGAAGAGAAGCAGAAGAAATTTCAGCCTAGACGTTTTAATCACCTTAAAAAAGAAAAGAGAAAGAAATCTAAGCTGTGCTTCGTAAAGGAAATTGCAATTCCTTTTAATCCACAGACAGGTAAAGAGGATGATACCTTTAACCCAGGTTCAAAGTGGAGACCACCATTTTCTGTTGAATCAGTAATTAAATTAGCTAAGAGCTATGCAGCAGTAAGTGATGATGCTAAGCAGGCTTTAATGCAGCATGCAGGTGTTACAGAGTGGGGTGTAACAGACCCAGACACAGTAACAGACCCAGACACAGTTATAGATCCAGACACAGTAACAAACCCAGACACAGTTATAGATCCAGACACAGTAACAGAAGAAGACTACAGATTGTTTAGTAGCTACCTTACAGCACGAATTTTTAGTATTCCTGCTGTACATGTAACAATCCCATCAATGTGTAATAATTCGTTTGGAAGAGATTACACAGTAAACGTTAAAAGTGATCCTATTACTGGACAGTACATTGGAGAAGTACCGCTGATTCTTCAGGCACACAAATTCTTCATTGAAATGGCATACGAAGAGTTAGCTGATTACAATGATAGACTTAATAAGAAAGAAATTAAACACGATGAAAAGCAGCAGCAGGAGTACCGTCAGGCAATCTTTAACAAAGTGCCAATTTCGGACTTAAAGCCAATCAACTTCATTCAGGCTTTTGAGATTCCTTTAGACCAGAAATTTAAACTGGATGATCCAAAGTGTTTAGCAACGAGTGACAAGACTTGGGTTGACAAGCATACTGTTCTCATTAGAATTAATAGAATGATTTCAGATGTTTTAGACAAGTTCATCGATGGAGATTACTCTGCAATCGACAAGTATCCAGAATACTTTGTTGTAGACATGTCTTGTCCAGCTGATGCTGAAACACCTACAGAGTTAGGTAAGAGAACTGCTTACGAAAAGGAAATGGTATCCCTTAATGAAATGGAAGGATACGACAACTTTAAAGCAGCAACCATCGACTACTTAGATAACTTTGAAAACCTTGAAGAAACAGTATTCAGAAGTAGCTACGTTTCTAAGTATGACTCTAGCGTAGAGTCAAAGTTGCTCGAAGCGTGTGGTTCTCTGATTGACATTAATAATCCTTTCCTCACACAGAAAGTGATTGAAAGCAACAAGGACTTCTTAATGCTTGCACTTGGTGAAAAGTACGATGAACTCAAAGCAGAGATTGATTGCGGTATTTCTGACAAGGCAAGAGGTAATCTTGATGCAGTGGCAGCACAGGATGTTGCAAAACAGTTTGACATTGCAGGAAGACTTAGCGATGAAATTGATTCTGCATTAGATGAAATCGAAACAGCCGAAGTAAAAGTTGACTAATTTAGCAACAGGCTTAGTACAATAACATAAACGCAAAGGCGTACAGTTTAACTGCTGTACGCCTTTTTACATTACTAGGGCATAACTTAAAATTAATGGATTTTGGTTAATTCACTTTAGCCAAGACTTTTAACAAGGAGGTAAACATTTTGATACATTCCGTTAAACTCATTAATTGCCAGTCCTGGGCTGATGGCTTAATACCTTTAGCCCAGGATAGAATTAATGTTTTAAGAGCAGATAATAATAGCGGTAAAAGTGTACTTTTTAAAATGTTAAAAATAACAGCATGTCCAGGATATTTCACACCTAAAGAACGGAAAAAATTAATTAGAAATGGGTGCGATAGTGCAAATATACTTTATGCATTTACAGATAGAAGTATCGGTATTTGTGCAGTTTACCCAACAAGGGTAATGTATCTTTACGCTACAGATGGAAAGAACTTTGAAAAGTACGAAGAACCTCCGCATGAGATGATAACGAAGTTGGGAATTATTCATAATTCAGATAAGTTTGTGGCAAACATAATTGACATGGATCAATCGTTATTGTTAGTTGATTCAAATGTACATGAGAACTATGAATTAATTAAATTACTTACTGAAGATGAATCATTAAATGAATTGAAAACAAAAATACAACTCAATTTGGAAGACTTCAAAGTAAAAGAGAGTGACTTACGTTTTCAATCGTTAGATATTGAAAGTTTACTAGAAAACACAGAATACAAAGATGTAAATAAGATTAAAGCACGAATCAACAGGACAGAGCTTTTGATGGAGCTAATGGAAACATTGGATCAGATTGATACATTATATGGCAAGATTCAGAACAATTGGGTAGAACATCTTGACTATCCAAAATTACTTAAGCAACTTGAGCTACTAAAAGTTCTTGCTAACGCAATCACTTTAGTCAAGTCCATCACTTTCCGAGAGAAAGTAAAGCAAGAGCAAATTAAAACAATGGACTGGGCGATTGCTTATGGTAATGCTTTAGCTAAGTTCAAACCTGTACAGCAAGTGGATTACGGAAAACTTACTCAAGAAATAGATTGCATGAAGTTTTTAAAGGACTATTCCACAACTTTAAAACAGCTTAAAGTA
>UMIM01036597.1_pt1 | contig 14092 bp, 5 predicted proteins | sample 1965831 | NCBI WGS metagenome assembly UMIM01 (sample SAMEA4836125, study PRJEB28245) | human gut metagenome | biome: gut microbiome; material: fecal sample | place: Denmark | collected 2008 | reverse complement strand
CAGCATCGGAACGGCGGCGCTGCTTCTGACGCTCAAGGATCAGATTCCCAGCTGTGCCAGGGAGAACGCCAGAGCGTACATCGCCAAGATCGTGGAGGACATCAACCGGCGGCTGGCGGACGATCTGAAGCGCTCCGTCACGGCAGCGCTGAACCGGCGGGAACACTCGCCCATTCCCTCCGCCAGTGCGCTGGACTACCGCATGACCATTCGCCGGAATCTGAAACACTACGACACGCAGCGGCAGGTGCTTCTGCCGGAGAAGTTCTACTTTTTCGAACACGCTGCCCGTTCTGCCTCCCGCACCATCATTCTGGACATCGATCAGAGCGGTTCCATGGGGGAGTCCATCATCTACGCCTCGGTGCTGAGCTGTATCCTCGCCAGCATGCGCTCCCTGAGAACGCATATCGTGGCGTTTGACACGCAGGTCACCGACCTGACGGAGCTTTGCGCCGATCCGGTGGAGGTGCTGTACGGCATTCAGATGGGCGGCGGAACGGATATCGAGAAATCCATTGCCTACTGTGCGGAGCTGGTGCAGGAGCCGGCAAAGACCACGCTGTTCCTCATCACCGATTTGGAGGAGAACGGCAATCGTGCCGGTTTGCTGCTGCGGCTGGAGGAGCTGAAAGCCTCCGGCGTGAATGTGATCGTGCTGCTCGCCATCTCTGACAGCGGCAAGCCCTGCTATGACAGCATGATGGCGGAAAAGGTCAGTGCGCTGGAGATTCCGTGCTTCGCCTGCCCGCCGGAGCGGCTGCCGGAATTGCTGGAGGCGGCAATGAAGCACCAGAGCCTGCAAAATTTCAGCCGGTGAGAGAAGCGGAGCAGTCGTTCCATGGCGGTCGATTGCTCCGTCTTTTTGTCGAAAAGCAGCGGTTTTGACGGAATTTTGAGGTGCATTTGAGAAAAAACAATGATTTTTTTCGGAAAAACAGAAACTGTTTATAGAACATGCCGATTGGAATCAGAAAGTTGCTGCTTTTGATGACGAAATTGTGAAAAAACAGGTGGGATGAGACCGCTCTTTTTGTGCAACTTGTTCGCTTTGGCAATGTGATTTTTCTTCATAAATTTGTGTCTGAAGTTTTGACAAAAATCACAGGAAAACAGCTGCTTATATGGGAATTGAAATTTAGTTCATATAATAGAAATTTGTGGCAGCTCTGGAAATTGTGATTTTTGTGAAACCGGATGAAAAAATAAAATTTTATTTTGTGCATTTTGACTACACGCAGGAGGGGGCATTTGTGATGTTATACGAAAACAGTGAAATCCTCTTGACAAAATGAATCTGAAATAGTATAACAAGAAACATCCTGAGGGAACCAATCTCAGGAAAATCGGTAAAATGAAAAAAGAGCAAGATTCTACTATTTGAAAAGAATCGAAAGAGGAAATGGGCAAGATGACGGAGAGAGAACTTCGGAAGCTTCGGCGGACAGAACTGCTGGAAATCCTGCTGGAATTGCGCAGGGAACTGGATGCTGCCAGACAGGAAAACGAGAGCCTGCGGGAACAGCTGAACGCAGCCGAACAGGAGCGGCAGGAAAAGACAGATGCGATTCTGGAACTGCTGCACACCATGGAGGCGCAGCTGGGACGAATGTGTCCGGCGCAGGCGGATGCCGAAGCATCGATGCAGGATGATGAGGCGAAATGAGCATGGAAGCGAAGCGAGAGATTCCCACGGCGGTTCAGCTGGAAGCAGAACTGAAGCGGGCGAAATACCGGAGAGAATACAGAAAGCTGCTGCGAAACACGATCTCGTCTTTGATCGTGGTTGCAGCCATTGCGGTTTTGGTCTCCATGCTGTTTTTGCCGGTGCTGCGAGTTACCGGAACGAGCATGACGCCGACGCTGCAAAACGACGAACTGGTGGTGTGTCGGAAGCGCGGCACATTTCAGAGCGGCGATATCATTGCTTTCTACTTTAATAATAAGATCCTGCTGAAGCGTGTGATTGGCGTGGCAGGGGATATCATTGATATTGATGATTCGGGAACGGTCTATGTGAACGGTGAAGCATTGGAAGAGCCGTACCTGAATGAAAAGGCATTGGGGGAATGCGACATTGAGCTGCCGTATCAGGTGCCGGATGAACGGATTTTCGTAATGGGAGATCACCGATCCACTTCAGTAGACAGCCGCTCCACCGCCGTCGGATGCGTGGCAGAAGAAGCCGTTGTCGGAAAGGTGATTTTGCGGGTTTGGCCCGTAAAGCAATTCGAAGTCCTGTAACGTTATCTGAAAATGATATCCGTAGAGAATCTGACGCATAGGAAACTATGCTCCATTTTGTACAGACAGGAGGAATTGGTATGTTGAATTTCAACCAGAGAGTACAGCAGTTTTTGAAACAGCATCGGGAAAACAAAAAGCATGCAGTGATCGCTGTCATGCTGGCTCTGATGGTTGCGTTTTCTGTGTGCGGCAGTTTGATTATGCCGGCAGTCAGCATGACCGGTTCCACCGAGGAAACCGCTCCCGCTTTGGAAATGGCGGAGAGTGAGGTGCAGATGGTGGGAGAAAATGGCAATGAATGGTTTACCGAACCGGTAACGGAAATACCGGCGGGTGCACAGCCTATGACGGCAGAAGAAAATGCCGGTATTCGCATTACAAATGTAAATATCAAGCATGAAGGTCAAGAAGTGGATGCCCCATATGAAATACCGGTAACCAAAGATTTTACACAACTAGAAGTTCAACTGAATTACAACTTAAAAGCGGGCAGTGTCACGGAAGAAAATCCGTATATTTATTATCAGCTGACGGATAAAGTTGTGGTAAGCCCGGAGTCTGGGGAAGATTGCAAAGTCAAAGATGGCAATGAATTGGCAGGCTATTACTCCATTTCTCAGTCGGGTCTTATTGTGATTCGGTTGACAAAAGAGTATATCAATAAGCATGCCAATAGTGACATGACTGGATTTATTAGATTTGATGGAAAGATCAACCGAGATAATACGTCATCTGGCGATCAGGAAGTGACAATCGGCGGAATTACAATCAAGGTAGATTTTCCGGAAAAAGAAGTTGAGATTGCAAAGTCCGGTACAATTCAAAACGCAAAAACTCCCACAGACAATCCCAAGATTCAGTGGACAATTACAGTAGACAATCCTTATTATAATGATACAGATAGTTCTAAGTCGATGAATGGTTATGTTTTGACTGATGAGCAGTTTCCGGAAGACACTTCTGGCGTTACAGTAACGCCGGCTGGAGTTGGCAGCTTTCAAGGAAAAACATTTACCTTCAATGACACAAAGGAAAAGCAGATCACATTTACCTTCGAAAAGGAAGTGTCTCGGGAAGAATGGCTCACTCATGTGCAGAATGGGCAGAAGATCGAGAACACTGCGACAATTGCAAAGGATGGCGTTCAGAAAGGAGCAAAGGGTGAAGTTTCCCTTTCAAAACCGACGATCCAAAAAAATGGTAAGGCGGACTATGAAACAGGAATTTCAGATGACAAGGTCAATTGGAATATCACCGTGGAAGAGCCGGCTGGCTGTTCTTTGAATGGCTGGAAAGTAAAAGACGAGGCGTTCAGCAGTCTGGAGGCGAATCAAATCACGCTGAAAGATGAGAACGGAAACACTGTGGGGTTTTCCAAGGAAGGCGATACGATCACCATTAGCAGTGATGTGAAAAAGGTGGAAGTTTCGTATCAGATGAAATTGGATCCAACACAGCCGAAACCGCAGAAACTGAAAAACCGTGCATATCTGCTGTATCCCGATGGCAATACCGCTGGAGATACGGGAGAGAAAGAAGTAGAATACAAGAAGCTTTACACATTGGTCAAAAATGGCAATGGCTATGACCGTGCAGCAAATAAGCTGAAGTGGAACATAACCGCATCATCGGATAAGAACAATACGAAATCCACATTAAATGGCTATGAGTTGACTGATGCGGCTTTGAAAAATGTTTCACTGAAAGATTTGACCATTTCCGGTGCGACGTTTACCTGGGTTAATTGCATAGTCTTAAATGAATCGACCATCGAAGCAGATGGAGAGATTCGTTTGGGAACTCGGGAGTGGAATGGAACTATAAAGCTTTATGCAACCATCACGAAGGATGGCGATAAGCTGATTTTTAAAGACGCTGTTCCATATGATGGCACAAATGAAAATGGTGTTTTGGGACTTCATAATATCTCGATTTCCTACGAAACCGATGCAGCCACTGCCGGTACAGATGGCACAGCTAAGAACGGCGACACAGTTACCAACACAGTTTCTGACAACAAGGGAAACAGCAGTTCGAGTAGCATTGATGTGGGCAATCGTGACCAGATCACAAAGACCTTTGTGAAAGCTGAGGGCGGCGATGCGTTCTATAACGCAGACGATCCCTCGAAGAATAACCAAACGCTGCATTGGAAAATCGATGTTACCTCCGATACGGGATTTTCGTCGGACAGCAAGGTTTTGGTTGACGTAATGACCGCAGAGGGAACGGGCGCATTCCACTATTTCACGATCGGCACCAATTCCATTTCTGTGAAAGCCAAGACGGAAAGCGGCGAGTATGAGCAGCTGACACTTGGAACAGATTATGCGATCACGTATTATTCCACAGACAGTCAAGAGGAATCTGCAAAGATCACAGCGGGAAACGCAAAGTGCTTTGCAATTACTTTTACCAAGACAGTGGATGACAAGGCGTACCGATTTGCCGAGATCGAATATTCGACAATGGCAGATGTTTCCGGTGTGAAGATGGACGGGAAGACAGCGGTTAGCTCCAAGTTTTCCAATACCGCTTCTTTCGGAACGCTGAACCCCAGTACTCCTTCTTACGATTTGATCGAAAAGAGCAAGGATACTGTGGAGAAACAGACGCTTACAGTAAATAAGACATATTCTGATGGAAATACAGACAAGAAGCCAAGCGTTACGTTCCAATTGCAGCGCAAAAAGCAGGGGACGAATGCAACGGACTGGGCACAGATCTATCTGGTAGACGGCGAGTGGACAGAGGTTACAGCGGACGAAAGCAACCCTTATACCTTTACGCTGGACAGCAGTAACGGCTGGAAACAGACCTTTTCCGATTTGCCGAAAGATACCCTTGCCCATGACGGCGACTATCTTTATCGGGTCGTTGAAACGCCGGTGGATGGGTATACGGTTTCGTATTCGGATTCTCAAAATGGCGTGGAAAGCGGCAGCATTACCATTACCAACAACCCAAAGCAGGACTTCAAAAAGGCTGCGCTGGATGCGGATGGGAATGTGCTTGCCGATGGCGATTCCATTGCACTGTCGGATTTGCCGACGCTGACGGTCGGAGATACCACCTATTATCTGATACAGTGGAAAATCTATGATATTGTGCAAGATTATTCATATGATTTTGAAGATGTGCTTCCAGAAAATTCAACATTGATTGGAATTTATGATAAGAATGATAAATTTAATGTAGAGGATAAATATAGACCATATATTCAGCGCAGTCGGTATCATGGGTATCATCTTTATCCTAGAGAGTATTCTTTTGATGATACGACTCGAAAACTTACAATACATGTTGATAAAAATAGTGGAGCGGAGTCGTCATATTTTTATGTTACCTACTATACCGGCATTCCAGTAGAAATCCTGAAATCTGCGGTAAGTGCCGGAACAGATGGCTACACCGTGACCAATACCATTGCACAAAAGGGCAGCGATGCCAAGACTGCAAGCGTAAAGGTGACAGGAAGCACGGCGGATACCAGCGACAAGAATCTGCTGACCAAAAACATTGCTTCTTCGAACAAGAACGGTGCATATACCGCAGAAGACGGGCAACTGAACTATTCTGTCTATGTAAATCCGGATGGGAAATACCTTTCGAATTCAGGAGAAATTGACCTGACGGATGATTTGACATTGGATAGCTATGAAGGCGCCTCTGCAGCTGGAATTGACGCAGTGCTTTCCATGGTAAAGGTGGAAAAAATTGAAAATCCGGTTGTAGATGCATCCGGTGCAGTCACCGATGCAACCGTTGTGCGGGAGCTTTCTACTTCGGAGTATCAGTATCTGGTAGAACACAATATCAAAGAAGAAACGCCTTCGAAGAGAAGTGATTTGTATCAGTTTACAACGAGCGATAATAAGAAGTGGACAACAAACCAGCCGTATGTTAGCACTTCACCGGAATTTCCAAAGGGAGACATTGTTACCATTCGCCTAAAAGGAGAACCGAATCATTCGTTAAGCAGCGGCATTACGGTATACGGCAAATGCGTTAATAATTCATTTGGTGGCGAGATAGTGAAATATCCTTTTGCGGGTGTCACATTTGATGAAAATGGATACGCAGATATCACATTTAAAATTGAAATTGATTATGTGATAAATTGGGTGATTTCCTTGGATGCTTCAGATTCGAGTGATACGTTTTCTGTCGATTCAGTCAAGGCAGTACAAGTGAAAGAAATCGACTCCCGCTTAAAGCTTACAGTGCCAGACGGCGAACCGCTGAAAGTTACGTATCAGTATACACTTCTGAAAGACGGAAAGCCCGTTACACCGGAGAGTCTGAGCGAAACAAAAACCGTGATTTCCTCCAATTCCATTTCTTTGGATACTGGAAATGCCAGTGCAGACGATCAGAAAGACAGCATAAAGTTCAGCATTTCTAAGTCAAGAGCGGGGATTTCCGCAGAGAATAAACCGCAAATTGTCAAGTATGACGTAGGCGACTACAGTTTGAAGCTGGATGCGACATTCCAGATTGCGAAATATCAGGATGGAAAGTGGCTGTTTGCAAGCAAGGATGAACTTGTTACAAACGATAAGCTTCAGACACATAAACTGACATATGATGCAGAGAATCAGAGCAGCGCTGTTTCGATTTCTGTGAAAGCGGATGAGGATTACAAACTGGACTCCTTCGATAAGGCTACCCTATATAAAATTGTAGAGACAAAAGCGCCGGATGGCTATGAGGCATTGACGGCAAGCAATTCCACCTACTATTTTGTATATGGTTCTGAAGCGCTGAGCAGCTATCCTGATGGTGTGACTGCGGACGATGTCATTCAGGTGCAGGAGGGAGGTTCGGTAAACATTCCGAACAACCAGCTGATCGACCTCACCGTGCAGAAAACATGGACGGGACTGGAAGATACCTCGGGCACTTCCATCAAGGCTGCGCTCTATTGGTCGTACACCAAGACCAGCTCCGGTTTTCCGGAGAATATGGAATTGGCGTCGGCGGAAAATCTGGGCGTTTCCGGATTGGAAAATCCGAAGGAATTCTCCACTGCCGCTGTTGGCAGCGGCGAAAATCCACAGAATCCGTCTTACACATGGAAGAATCTTCCCAGCGGTAAGAACGGTAAGCCGATTTACTATTACGTCAAGGAAGCAGAATATACGTACGGCGGGAAAACATATATCCAGCAGACGGATGGAACGTTTCAGGCGAGTGATGGCACAAGCGGCACTTATCGACCGAATACAACAGGCAACGCAGCGAATAAAGACGGTACCATTTCCATCAACAATTCGCAGGGCTTGGTTGTAGAAAAGCTTTGGAGAGATTCCGATGGAAATCCGATTCCCAGCAGCGGCATTCCGGCAACGGAAGTGCAGTTCCAGCTGGAGGGATTGAACGCCAGCGGAACATGGGAAAAGATCGCTCTGAAAGAAAATGCGCTTTTGACCGCTGAAAACGGCTGGAAGCTGACATTGGAATCGTATTTGGCGGACGGGGTTTCGCTTGAAGCATATACGAAATTCCGAGTGTCGGAAACCGGCGTGAAGAAGAAAGGCGAAGATAAATTTCAATCTCCGAATCAGGGCTTGTATGGCTGGATCATCAGTGCTACGGGTACTACCAATGGCACGACCGGTACACTGATATTGACCAATCGAAACAATGAACCGACAGAGATCGCAGTTTCTGTGGAAAAGATTTGGGGCGATGGTGCAGAACAGCATACAGGGGATAGCGTAGAGGTAAAGCTTTATCAATCCACAACGGTATGGAGCAATATCGGAACGCCGCCCTCGGATGCGCAGGTGTACCAGTCATCCGGAACACAGACGCTGAATCAGAGCAACAGTTGGACTTATACTTGGAGTGATCTCCCGTATAAGACACAGGATGGAAGCCGCTATTACTATTATGTGGTGGAATCCAGTGTGCCGGAGGGGTATCAGGTAAAGTATGATCGAACAGAACGAGCTTCAGAGCAGAAAACGACGATTACCAACTACATTTCTGGCGGGCTGAATATAGAGAAACAGTGGCAGAATCAAGATGGTACAGCAATTGATGCAGATACAGATTCGATTCAGCTGAAACTCTATAAAAGGCTTTTGGAAACACAGACATCTTCCGGAGAAGAATCTGGTTCAATCCCATCCAATTTAAAAATAGATGCAGTTGGTGATTCGATTACAGATGGTTATTGGACTACATCAGATGACTATCCGCATCAATTAAAAGCATTATTTGATAAAAAGTATTCCGATGTTTCTGTTATAAATAGCGGCGCTAGTGGACAGATTGTTTCTCAAATTGCGAAAAGAATCAGCAATGGAAACAAGTATGACTGGTGCGGTGTAGATTATGATGGAACACAGGTAATGCTTTTAATCGGTGGAACCAATGATGTGAATGGCGGTAACTGGGAAATCTGGGGAGATACAGATGCAAACAATCAAGCCAAACACGATGCTCTGAAGAAAATCGCAAAGGAAATGGTTCAGACTGCATATGCTAAGGCAAGTGCAGCAGGAACTTCTAATTTTGTCGTTTTTCTTGGAAGTATTCCTTATGAGGACTTTGTAAAAGCAGATGGAACGATTGAATCCAATATAAGCTATGTTAACAATCAAGATGCATTAAGAAATAAATACAATGTTTGGAACAATTCAAGTGATAAAGCTGAAAATGCACAAGCATTTGAAGATGAGATCAATAAAATGATCAAATCGTATAATGCAATGTTGCAAGAAGTTGTAGCGGAATTGCAAAAGGAAACCGCAACTTCTACTGTACAGTTTGTGGATATCAATGCAGCTGTGGATAAGAACACGCAATTGTATGACGGTGTGCATCCTTCAAAAGAGGGATATGGCGAGATTGCCAATGCATTCTATAATGCAATTATTTCTCATTACACGGGTGTTACACCGGGTACTGGTACGACCGTTCTTGCGCCAACAGATGTTACAGGAGTTCCGAGTGACTTTTATGCGAAAGATGGAAGCATCAATAGCGACTATCAATTCGTACAGGATATCACGTTGGACGTTACAAGCAACTGGCAGAAAACATTTTCTGATTTGGATGAGGCATATGCGTATTATGTGGTTGAACCTGAGATTTCTGGTTGGGAATCTTCGATTGCACACAATGGGCAACCGGTAAATGGCGAAACTGCCACCATCACCGTCACCAACACCAAAACCATCGAGAAGACATCGATCTCGGTGAAGAAGAAGTGGGTTGACAATGACAAGGCGGGCGCATCACACGGCGCAGTCAATGTCACGCTTCGGCGAAAGCTGGAAAGTGGCACAGACTATGATAAAGACTTTTCGGAAACGGCAGAACTTTCCAGCAGCAACGGCTGGACGCACACGTGGAGCGACTTGGACAAAACGGACGCAAGCGGAAACGAATACCAATACTACGTAGAGGAAAACGTCCCCGGCGGCTACCAGGCGACCTACAAGAACAACGGTGTGAACGGCAACACGGCGGAGAATCCCATCGTGATCGTGAACACCAAGGTGCTCCAGCTGACGCTGGAAAAGAAGTGGTCGGATAGCAACACCAACGACCACCTGAACGATTCCGTTGAAGTAAAGATCTACCGCTCGACGAATCCAGCCGTTGTTCCGGTTGTGACGACAGCGACAACCAAGGCAACCACAACCACGACAACCAAGGCAACAACAACTAAGGTGACAACCAAGGCGACAACGACAGAAACGACAACCAAGGCAACCACAACCACGACAACCACAACCACGACAACCTCCGCCAAGGAGACGAAGCCGGAGGAGACCACGACCACCACGCAGCCCAAACTCAAGCTCACCGCAGCAGACAATAAAACGGAGTTGCTGGAAAAGGGCGGAAAGCTGCAGCTGACGGCAGACCCGTCGGACGGCGTAACATTCAAATCCAGCAGTGACGAGATTGCGACAGTGGACAGCAGCGGTTTGGTAACCGGTCAAAAGGTTGGCACTGTGACCATCACAGCCCACAAGGACGGCTACGAGGACGCAACCATTCAGCTGACAGTCAAAGATGCGACAAAACGGGTGGATGTTAGCAATGCAGCAGCTGGCAAGAAGATAAAGATCAAGCTTACCGGCGGTGTAGCAAATCAAACTGTAAACGGCTGTTATGGATACAGTTATCAGGATTCTGGTAAGTGGGATTGGCAGCAAATCTACTGGGAACAGACGCTTGACGCAAACGGCAGCGCAGAGTGGGAGTACCCCGTACCGAACGACTTTGGAAATAGCTTCCAGATTCATGTCTGGTGGGTTGGCGGAATGATTCCGCCGGTTGACGAGTCCATCAAAATCGAGTATACTGTAGAGGAAGTCACGACGACTACCACTACCAAACCCGAAGAAACCACGACCACAACGACGACTACCACAACAACAGACGGCGGCTCTTCTGGGGAAAGCACAGTTGTTTTGACGGATGTTGAATCTGGCAAAACATATGATATATCAAAATATAATTATACAAAGATTGTAGCCGTTGACTTGGTACATTCTGAGGTTGGAGCGGATTTAGCAAATGGAAAGGGTCAATTTGTTTTTGGAAATTGGTCTGAATTGTTTGATTTGAAATTTTCTAAAGTTATACACTTAATTGTCTCAAAACCACAGAGTTATTTTACCTATTATAATAGTTATGGCATGGGCACATTGGAAAGTGTAACGCTTTACTTTGACGGTCCGGCACTTGCCACCGACACCTCCACCCAATCCCTCGCTGCGCCGAGTGCGATGCGAATGCTGCGAATGGCAGCGAACGTGATGACGAGCGGGTCGGCCGAAGTGGAGCTGGTGGACACCGTAACCCTCAAGGGCAGCGACAGCAGCAGCTGGCAGGCAGTCCGCACGAACCTCCCCGCCTGTGACGAGAACGGCAACCCGTACTACTACTGGGCGGAGGAAACAGCGGTGGGCGGCTACACGCCGGGCTACACCTACGCCGGCGGCGCAGATAACTATATCAGCGGCGCAGACGGCGTCATCACGATCACCAACACCAAGGAAGAATCCGCTTCCGTGACAATGCCCGCCACCGGCGGCAGGGGCACACGCTGGTACACCATCACAGGTGCCGCAATTCTCTGCGGAACAGCGGCCGGTTATCTATGGTTCAGGCGGCGATATCTCAGCCGTGTTGAATAAATTCTGATGCATACAGGGGGCTCCGGCAGAACCGCCGGAGCGCACCCCCTGAAATTGAACAAAAAGGAGTTTTTATTATGAAAAAGACAAGAAGATTCGCATCCCTGGCAACCGCAGCCATCCTCGCAGCTTGCGCAGTCGTTCCCGCTACTATGTCGGCTCTTCCGGTTAGTGCACAGACAGTTACCATTACTCAGGCAACTGGAAATGCAGAGGCTGATCATACTTATTCCGCATACCAGATCTTCAAAGGTACTGTTGTAGATGGTGCATTGACAGGAATTGATTGGAATAAGGATATTGTAAATGATGGGGCGCTGTTGACTGCATTGAAAGGCGATACCCAGCTTGGAAAATATTTCGCAAATTGTACTTCTGCTGCTGAAGTTGCAGCTGCGCTGAACGCAAAGGTTGCAGGTACTGAAGAGGGAACCGAAACAAGCGTATTTGCAAATAACGGTGCCTTGACACAGCATTTTGCAGAACTCGTAAAGGCAAATTTGAAAGATAATGTTACAGCATCTGCAACATCTGCCAAAAACGGCACGAGCGCAGAACTCAGCATTACTGCAGATGGTTATTACCTGATTGTTGATGATACTGCGAATTTGCAGACAGGTGCTTACAGCAGATACATTCTGACAACTGTAGATGCAGATTCGGACACAACTCTTTCGATTGCCCAGAAAGCAAGCTCTCCGTCGGTTGTTAAGAAGGTAAAGGAAAATACGGACGTTGCTGACTACACTTATACGGATGCAGAGAAAGAACGGACTGATGAAAACTACAACGATGTTGCAGACTACAACATTGGTGATTCTGTTCCGTTCAAGCTGTATGGCACAATGCCGAGCACCATTGGCGACTATGAGCACTACAGATACATTTTCCACGATACGCTGGGCACACAGTTCACCGCTCCGGCTGTTGGGGATGTAACAGTAAAAGTTGATGGTAAGAATGCAGTTGGCGCAACAGTTGCGATTGCAGGCAACGAAATCACCGTTACATTTGCTGACATTAAGGATGGAAATACCATTACCGCAAGCAGCGTAGTAACAGTGGAATACAGTGCTGTTCTGAACAAAACCGCTCAGATTGGTTTGTCCGGTCAAGAAAACGCAGTAAAGTTGGAGTACAGCAACGATTCTTACTGGGATGGTTCTGGCACACCGACAACGAGCAAGACTCCGGAAGACAAGGTTATCGTGTTCACCTATGAACTGGATGTTACCAAGCAGGATAGCGTAACGGACAAGAAGCTGAAAGATGCAGAGTTCAATCTGAAGAATGCTGCTGATAAGTATGCAAAAGTTGATGAAAATGGTTATGTAACCGGTTGGGTTGATACGGTAGCAGAGGCTAGTGTCCTGAAATCGGATGCAAATGGTTTGTTCAAGGTAATCGGTCTGGATGACGGCACATATACCCTGACAGAGACCAAGGCACCGACCGGATATAACCTCCTCAATGCTCCGGTTACCTTGAAACTAGATGCAACCACAGCCAATGGTCAGAATTGGGATGTCTTCGATGCTACCAAAGCATTGACTGATTTGACTCTGACCGTAGATACTGGCGCTGCACAGCCTGCAAAAACACCGGGCGAAGGAGATTCGTTTGGTAAGTATGGCGTAGTTGAAACTACCGTTCTGAACACCTCCGGTTCCTCCCTCCCGTCCACCGGTGGCATCGGTACGACCATCTTCTACGTTGCCGGCGGTGTGCTGGTTGTCGGCGCTGGCGTGCTCCTCATCACCAAGAAGCGTGCAAAAGACGCCCAGTAACCGATTTTCTCGCATTTTTCCCGTTTTGATCCAATGACCGCAGCTTCTGTACGGCACAGACCTCCCGCTTGTCCGGTGCGCCCGGCACTTCGGCATGGGCAGTCTGCCGTGCAGAAGCCTCTGCGGTATTTACCCGAAATTACCTGAACATGTCTGCGCTGGCAGGCATTAGGGGGGACCCCATGAGCAGTACACCTCTTGCAGAACCGTCCTCCGCCAAAGGAGCTGTGGTTTCTGTATGAAGAAAAAACGAAATGTGATTTCAACCGCCATATTGGTCGTGCTGCTGCTGGTGGGGCTCTCCGTGATGCTGTACCCGACTGTCAGCGACTGGTGGAATTCCCGTGTCCAGACACGTGCCATCGCCACCTATAACCAGTCCGTCGAACAGATGGACACCGGCGACAAGGAACGCCTCCTCATGGAAGCGCACTCCTACAACGCCACCCTCTCTCACCTTACCGCCCCTTTCACCAACTGGGAGGATGCCGGAAACTACGGCAAAATCCTCGACATTAGCGGAACCGGTATCATGGGCTATATCTCTATCCCCAAGATTCAGGTGGAGCTGCCCATCTACCACGGGACAAGCGCCGAGGTGCTGAACGTGGCGGTGGGACACCTCCAGGGCTCGTCATTTCCCGTGGGCGGGGAGAACACCCACGCCGTCATCTCGGCGCACCGGGGACTGCCCTCCGCAAAGCTCTTCTCCGATCTGGACCAGCTGGTCGAGGGCGACACGTTCACCGTCACCATTCTGGATGAGGTGCTCACCTACGAGGTGGAGAAAATTTTCATCGTCAAACCCGACGAGCTTGACAAGCTCGCCATCATCCCCGGCGGGGATTACGTCACCCTCATGACCTGCACCCCCTACGGGGTCAACTCCCACCG
>UMIM01051427.1_pt1 | contig 14118 bp, 12 predicted proteins | sample 1965831 | NCBI WGS metagenome assembly UMIM01 (sample SAMEA4836125, study PRJEB28245) | human gut metagenome | biome: gut microbiome; material: fecal sample | place: Denmark | collected 2008 | reverse complement strand
TGGCACTCCCGGATGCCGTCGCGTCCCTTGCTGTAAGCCATATACGTCTTCCAGCCATGCCGGGCAGCCAATTCCCCAATTTCCTGCATGATGCGGCCTGTCGATGTATTCTGCCGCAACACCGGATTTATCTGTAATAGTTTCTTCATTTTCTTGTCAGTTCTTCGAACAAACGCAGCCACCGGGCCATCACAGCCTGTTCCGAATACGTATCTACCACCGCTTTTGCATTCTCCGAAAGCATTTTCCGGTAATCGTCATCCGCCATTACTTCCATCATGGCATCCGCCAGTCCGTCCACGTCCCCGTTGTGCACCAACAGTCCGTTTTCCCCCTGACGGATGATATCCTTCGGTCCGCATTTACAATCAAATGCAATAGCCGGCACCCCACAAGCCATCGCCTCTACCAGAACCATTCCAAATCCTTCATAGTTAGAGGTCATTACAATTAATGAACTCTTTATATATTCATCCACAATATTATTCGTAGGACGATTGATTCGTGCAGTGGATTGTAAACCTGCCTTATTTATCATCTGCTGGAGCATCTTCAGCCATTCCCCCTGTCCGAAAATATCCAGTGTCCAGTCTTTGAACCGCCCCGTAGACTGCACCCTCTGCCAGGCCTGAATCAGTCGGTCGAACCCCTTTTGGTAATCCAACCGTCCCACCGCAATGACCCGTTTGTTTTCCACGTCAGAATAACGGTCGCTCACGTGCATGGCCGCATTGGGAATCACCTCGATATTCGGCAGGTTTCCCCAGTAGCCCCGATCCTCATTGGTCAGCACCACAAACTTGTCAAACCGACGGACAATCCGTTCATCCTGCCGGGTACGCCAGCGGTCAATCCAACCAATAATGCCACTGCGTCCATACTGCAAACGAAAATATTTATTGAAATGCAATTCCAGCACCTTCTTGCTGCCATCCTTTATTTCCGGAATAAAAGACGACTCCGACGGATAAAGCGACACCACGATGTCCGGTCTTTCCCTTTCCAGCAAGGCCGCCAGTTTCTGTTTGTGCTCCTTCTTCTTGCGGAGGTATCCCACAATTTTCTTCCAGGTCCCCTTGTCGTTGTCCTCCGAATAGTTGATACCCAAATCCGTCATCCGCACCTTTTCCGGAAACGGATAAAAAGGAGGGCGCTGATGCTGGTCGGTAGTCACCACAGAGACCTCCCACCCCGGAAGCTTAGAGAGGTACGTTACCTTATTTAAAAGTACACGTTCCATTCCACCTGGGTTATATGTGGAATGAGTGCAATAGAGGATTTTCATAAAAACAATAGCAAATTTTATTATTTAATAATCTCCAGCCATTAAAGACTTCTGAGATTGTTTAATTTTATCTGTAGTATTCGTTACTACCACGAGACGTACGGCCAAAAACAATGCAAACACACAGAATATATCAGTAGAAACTTTTATCCATCCTATAAAATTACACAGTAGAATAAGAAAAAACATATCCTTATATTTAGGAAAATACCTACTACACACACAAGCAACTTGATAAAAATACATCATAAAAATTAATGTACCAATAATTCCAAAATAAAAAATAAAGCGCATATAACCCACATCAGTCCCCATATAATATCCACCATAGGCATGTGCCCCTGTATAATATGGATCATGCAAAGGAGTATCACAGTATCCATCTCCAATAATCCATGTTCTTGTTTTCTCAGGTTTAATATATTTAAGCATATATATCAGCCCTTTATTGGAAGAAACCTCCCATCGTCCTTCCTCATATAAGCTAAAAAAACCTTCGAAACCAAAATGCATACTATTACGAAAACTGGAGTTTGTCTGATACAACATGCCTGCTCCTAAGACCAACATAGCCATAAACAATAAGAATTTTTTCCATATTCGACTTATTATTTCAGTATTCTTCTTTCCTGATAAAGAAATAAAAATTAAATAAACTAAACCTATAATTACTCCAAAAACAGTCGAACGGGAAATCATATTACCTATTAATCCGATAATAAGAAAGGCTCCAATATACAATACAGAATATTTTTTTTCTTCTTCTTCAGAAAGATGTACAAGCATATAAATAACAATAACCAATACAGCCATAAATCGCAATCCTGCAATGTCCAAACCAGCTCCAATCCCATATAACCTCCCCTTCGTCATTTCTTTTCCCCCTGTAATAAACACAGAATTCACCAAATTCTCAATAAGAGGTATCTGACTTATTATAAGTGCCAATAAACACTGCATCACACAAACCGCAATCAGATAATTCGCCACTAAACCTACTGACAGTGTTCCATGAACAGTTTTAATGACATAAACAGCAACGTAGGCTGCACATACCCACACTACCATTGATATAAAATATCCCGTAAAAGAATTGTCATTTGTATTATTATAAGTTATAGATACAAAACTAATTAAAGATACAGCTGCTGCCCAAATAACGACTCTCAGAAATCCAGAATCCAAAACAGGATTTCTCTCCCGAACCAAATTAACCAATAACATGATTAATCCTAAAGGAGCCATAGCTGTTTTCATTGTTAATCCGGGCAACCATACAAGTTCTATTGGGAAAATAGCGAAACTTGTTAATATCATAGCTAAAGCTATACCTAAAAATCTAAACATATTATTTATAAATTACACCGTAAACGAACTTTATAATAACCCAATAATAGATTCTTACAATCCACCATTGTTTCTTCCAAGCAAACCATTCTAATGCACGAGAACGAAATGAAATATAAGTATTTTGACTGATAAACTCATTTGCTTCTGGATATAACTCTGACCACTGTTTATATTGTTGACTATTGGTCCCCATTATTAAAAGTGGAAATTTAGTTTCCAATTTTAAAAAAGCAATCTCTTTATCCAAAGAAGAACCAAAACGCTGACGCAATGTCATTTCCACACGCGCTACATTATACTGTAGATCTTTTAAATGTCTTTCTGAATGATTCTGCGTATAAGCTCCTGCATTAGTCTTAACATAATGGTAGAATGCTCTAGGAACATAATGGACCCTTTGTGCAAAAGCAAAGGGAAATATCATTGTCATATCTTCACCCATGCTATATCCCGCAGGAAATTTGATCTTATTCTTTAGGTACAGTTCTCTCTTTACTAATTTATTCCATACATTAAACTTCATAGCCCCACCTAACATTGCCTTCACTGCTTCAAGCGGTGTATCAAAATTTGGCTGCTTCATATAACGTTCATTATGTCCGAAAGTCAAGAACCAATCACACCAAACAACATCTGCATCATTTTTTAAAGCTTCATTATATAGGTTTTCTAACATATCTGGCTCTACATAATCGTCGCTATCACAATGAAAGATAAATTCACCTGTCGATATTTCTAAGCCAGTATTTCTTGCAGCAGGCAATCCTTGATTGACTGAATGCTGTAAAATTCTTACATTTCTTCTTCGCTCTGGATAAGCAACAAGCACCTCTTCTAAAATCAACATGCTTTTATCAGGTGTTGCATCATTCACAAAAATAAATTCAACATCTTGTAGAGTCTGTTTCATCAAAGAAATAACGCAACGTGCTATAAATTGCTCCACATTATAAATAGGTACAATTACCGAAACTTTCATAAACAATAAAAACTATAATGTAATCCAATTTTGACAACAAATGGGTTTACTATCCCACTCATCACAACATTGTGGATTAAACCATGCCTGAGGACATATAACTATTCTATTCTCATTCTTATTGAGAAATGCCCCCCACCAACTATAAGTACTATTGGAAATAATATTGTGATGACAATAACTCATCAGTTGCATATCAAAATGACTTCCCCAACCTACACATGGGTTCCCATTAACTAACGTATAATCTAAAAATGAGAAATTCTTATTAACCCATGCTGGAGAATCCGTAAATACATAAAATTTAGGCGACCCAACCTTTTCTTGTAAATATCTCACAGCTTTCTTGTAATACTCTATACTACAAGTATTTTGATATAAAACTCTTTTTGTATAGTCCTTCCCCTTCCGCACATGAATACCCACGGATTGCTCATTACTCAACATTTCATTCATGAGACGAAAGTTTTCTCCAACACTAAAAGGGAGAAAAGTAAAAGCATCCAATACTTCCTCTCTTACAGTTTCCACCATACTTGCATTCTGGAATACTCCCATCATATATTGGCCGCTTTTTCGAGGAATCTCCACAGTAAATGCCGTTGGCATTTCAAATACTTGTGTAGTCCAAGGGAAATAGCGTCTACGAATCTTCGATAACATATAAACTCCCCCCCCTTTTATTAACACTTCCAATTTGGAGGCTTGTTCTATACTTGCTTTTGGAAATATATGTTCCCAATCCACATTTTCGTGAGGCAGTTTACTTTTTCGATAAAAATCTACTGTTACTTGCCATCCTTTTTTTCTCAGATACAAGTAATAGCTATACTGAAACATCCGATTAGCCAAGCCACATGCCATATTTACAATAGCTTCCATATCTAAATATTCATTTTCCTGTTATTGCATAAAAGAACTTTATAACTAGTAAATAATGCAACTTTACCAACCAAAATAATCTTTTTGATGCACACCATTCCACTAATTTTACTCGTATACTTACATTTTGGCGGAAGATGCATTGATTCGCTTCAGGGAAACTTTCATACCAAAACTTATAACTTTTTATTTTACCACTAAAAGCCAAAAAAAACCATTTAAGATTCAATTTGAAACAATTAGTCTCATAGGAATATGTATCACCAAACTTTTTTGATATAAAATCAGCCGTACGCTGAACATTATATTTTAAATCGCTTATGCTTCTTTCATCTGAATATTTTTTTGTTAACGCCATAGGATTTGTTGTAACATAATGATATCCTCCATAATGAACAAATGCTACTTTCGAAGCACATGCCAACAACATAATCATAGTCATATCTTCTCCCATTGCATGACCAGCAGGAAAAGTGATGTCATTGTTTTTATACAAATCTTTTCTAACCAACTTGTTCCACACATTGTATACCATATCACCACATAGAACACCACGTAAGGCTTCATCTTTATTTGTGTATTCTCTTTGTTTTTTATATTGGCTATCATTTTTCGATGCTATAAAATAATCGCACCAAACATAATCAGCATCCTGTTCTTCTGCCGTGTCATAAAGCATCTTCAATGTGTCAGGCTCCATAAAATCGTCACTATCACAATGAAAAATGTATTTTCCTGTAGCAACCTTTAATCCTGTGTTTCTTGCCGCAGGCAATCCTTTGTTTTCTTCATGAGTCAAAATTCTCACTTGCGACAGTTTCTCGGGGAATTTTTCAAGAGTTTTATTCAAAACTCCCATACTATCATCCGGAGTAGCATCATTCACAAAAATATATTCTACTTCATCAAGCGTCTGCCGCATAAGGGTTTCCACACAATGCGCAATAAAATGTTCTACATTATAAATTGGAGTAATTACTGATATCTTCATTTGTAATCATTAAAATTATACTATAAAACCAAATAGCAATGGAGTTTATCAACCATAAATTATTTTTCGAATAGCAAATCATCCCATTTTTCTTTACATACAATCAACTTTTGTGTTCAAAATAGATAACAAAGATTTAACATTACTATTTTCCATCAATAATCCATCAATCTGTCAAACTACAAACTATTTAAATAAATTCACTCATATTATACAACCATCAAGAATATTTTGATAGTTTGTTCCACACTCTTTGATATAAATTATCAATAAATAGAGCTGAAACATAACTTAATGAGAATGTAACAACAAAGATTACAATAGGATATTTAAAGCTATAAATGAAGTCATGAAAGAAATAATAACAGAAAAATGTATGAATCAACCATATAGCTGTTGATTTTTGACCAATATTTACAAAAAAGACATTTATTTTTGAATTTCGCTTAAATAACATGAAACTGCACACAAATGCTATCATAAACACAATACGAGTGGCATGTATTGGAACTATAGACCGTATTAATATAAGTCCTATAATTACTAATATTCCTACAATTGTCCCATAACAACTTTTAAAATTAAAAGTCCTATCTATTTTTCCCAATATATCATACTTAACAAATAATGCTCCCCATACGAAACTACACATCATTTCAAAAGATTCTACAATAATAAAAATCAAGTAATTTTCTAATAAATACGACTTATAAAAAGATATACATAAATATGAAACAACATAAATCAAACTAGAAGATACAACTATTGACCAAAAACCATATTTTCTTACATATTTAAATAGCATATTAGTAATAGACAACAAAATTATATACGGAAATATAAACCACCATTCCCAATTATAGCTTGTTCTCCAGGCCGTTACATTTTCCCAAAAATCCAATAAATCTCCAGGATACTGATCCGGCTTCAAAAAACATCCTAGAGGAATAAATACTATAAAAACAGTCCAAAAATTCAGATACAGCTTAAATATTCTTCTTAAAGGCTTAATATTATCACTTTTTAAATACAATATATAGAGGCCATATCCACTTAGAAAAAGGTATAGAGGAACGCATATCTCTGCAAATTTTGCTAACTGAGAAGTCAAAGGTATATCAAACAAATACACACTATTATTACATAAATCAACATTTTCAGCTCTATTAAATAAATGAAGAAATACCATTGTCATAATGGCAATTCCCTTCAATTGTACAGATTCTGACTTTAAAAGCATATCCAATTAAAATAATTTCAATTATGGTTTCAAAAATAACGATTATATAAATATGATACATTTCTTTTGAATTGTACAAGGATAGCATAAAAACATTTTTGCAATATAATATAGTCTATTTCATACAGATTCTATACAAATGCTTTATATTTTTTTCAAGAATAAGAAAACACCTAAAACAAGGCCATCGCACAGCCAATATAGAAATTTTTTCTTTTAAAGTCAACTTATATTGAGTACTTTCACTTAAAATATCCACAACCCATTTATCTTGATATGATATGGGATATCGCAGTCCTATCATACCTCCCAACCAAGCAACTTGAAATTTAAAATGAGCATGAATCAATTTTGCAGATTTTGGTAAAACCGATACTATTTCTTTAACCTGACTCATCATTCGAATTTCATATTCCATTGTTGGTACAAATGCATGTGAAGCAGACGTCTCAACTTCTCTATAATGATACTTCGAAACAGTACTACATAAAACATGGCCTTCTATATTCTTCAATATTCGAAGTTGCATAAGAAAATCTTCGCCTGTTTTGAAATATCGTGGAGTATCAAAAACATATTCATCAAATAACTTTCTTCTATATAATTTCATACAAGCATACCATAAGCCATGTCCTAAGAGAATTTCTGCATATTCTTCCCATTCTAAAATTAAATTATTTTTATAATCGGTAACGACCAAATCAATATCATCATTGAAAAGTGCTACCATATATTCTAAGGTATCATTTTCAATCGTATCATCTGCATCTAGAAAATATACAAATTCACCTGAAGATGAGAAAACACCTTTCGAACGTGCCTTTGTCACGCCTGCATTTCCTTGATGTATTACACATATTCTATTATCACATTTTGCAAATTGATCGCAAAAAAGACCTGAATAATCAGTACTACCATCATCAACTAGAATTAATTCCCAGTCTTTATAAGTTTGAGACAAAACACTTTGAACACACTCTTTTATATATTTCTCAGCATTATATACTGGAACAATCACAGAAACTTTATTGGATTCCATAGTAAAAATAAAACACATTATATTTTACTTCACCATTTTTTGCACTTCTTTTATTATCTCAGGATATTTTGAGCTAAATTTCCGAGCAAACAACTTATCAGATTTACGCAAAATCTCAATATCATCAGGTGAACTTCCCCACACATGCGGATTATCATCTTCCCAAATTATTTCTCGCTGACAACCCTTAAATTCATCATCTAATGTATAGATATTTTCCTTATATGGCGAGTTCCACAATACAGTTTGGAGGAATATCTCATCTCCACAAAAGGTATACCGAAAACGTTTAAAAATCCATTTTTTTTCCCCTATTAAATAACGACAAAAATCATCAGTAATGCTTACCCATTCCGATCCTTTCCTAAACGACTCGTCAGATCTCTTATTTATTCTATTTGCTATATATTCTAAACGATAAGCAATTGATTTTATTAAATTCCCCCACATACCATCCAATCGATAATATTTAATAAAGAATTGATATTTCATAACTTTTTCAAGCCAATGAGTTCCACTTGTAAAACCAACAAATTCTTTACCCCTATTCTGATCAAAAAAGTCAAAAACATAATTTAAGGGTTTTATCAACAAATCATTACCACTTAATAAATGATAATATTCATAAGAACCATTAGCTGAAGCAATTTCAAACAACTGCATTTCAGCTTTTATCAGGCTCACATGCCCCCATCTAATATCAATTCGTTTTTTTAACATAAATAATCTAGCATACTTGACATGCAATTGGGTAGGAAGCGGGGCTTTTTTATCAATCATTATATAGATATCGCAACATTTATTATCTAGCATATCAACCAAAACACGAAGAACCTCATAATCAGCATGAGCTATAATTAAAAAAGCATGTTTCATAAAGCCTATTTTATATTCTACCTATATTTGATAAATATATATGCCACCAAAGAGACATTTTTTAACATGAAAGTAATTATTGCTTCTTTCCATTTAGATTCATCATAGTATTTTAATCTCATCCGCCTAAAATTTTTTATCTCTTTTTTAAAATCTGAGTATGTCTTAACTTCATTTACAAGATAAAGAAAATATAAACGCCTAAAATATATTTTCAATAACTGATCAACCATTGGAAAATTATAATGTAACCGCTCGCGTAATTTTCTTAAACCAGATTTCCATAATATTATGTCCAAATGATTATATAGATTTACTGTATTCATTGCATGTTTACAAGCCTGCTCATAAAAATCAACCTTATAACAATACCCACAAAATGGAATAAACTTTATATCATTAATATATCCAATATATCTAAAAACAAACTCGGTATCTTCACCGATATGAAGATTAGCATTAAAACTAAGATGAAACTTCTCTATTATATTACGCTTAAATAATTTTGCCCATGGCGTACGAAAATATAATTTACAAAATTCTTTATCTAGGAAATATTTATTCTCTTCAGATATCCTGATTATTTTATCACATGGAGGAAGTGAACCTCCTTCTGTATTTGAAAATTTGACCCCAGATACTATCAAATCTGCATTAACGTTAGATAAAAGTACAGAGAAATAATTGGGCTCAATATAATCATCACCATCGATAAATGTCACCCATTCTCCTTGACTTTTTGTCAAGCCATAATTTCTTGCTGAACTTACCCCGCCATTAGTTTTATAATAATAGTTTACCCTACTATCATTTGTATATTTTTCACATATTTGTCGTGTTCTATCAGTGCTTCCATCGTCAATGATTAGAACCTCAAAGTTTGTAAATGATTGCTTTAATATACTTTCAATGCATTTACCAATCACTTCCTCTAAATTGTAAACAGGAATTATTATTGAAAGAATTGCTTTCATTTTATTTTATATTCATATAAAATTGTAACGACTTTATTGTTTATCCCCATAATATAGAGGTATAAATTGTTAGAAAAGACAAATTTCTTTTAACTATAGTAATATAGAAACCAATTTAAATATATTATTGACAATTTATTTCTATTAAAGTGTTTCAAGAAAACCTTTTGACTGCTCTCTATAAGCAACTAATTTCTTTTTAACTTCAACATAATCTATTTTGAAAGATTCAGGAACAAAATCAAGATCGACAAGTTCATTCTCCAAACCCACATTCTTTAAAAGATCAACATAACGAACATCTAAACCATCATTTAGGCAAACGGCATAGCATGGCGTTTCCATTAATAAAGAAAATACTACTGCATGAAATGATGTAGTAAACACACATTTAGCATATTTAATAGCAGAAATAAAATCCTCTACAGAATATGTAATTGAACCTAAATCGATGATTTCTGTACCTTTTTCTTGTAAAGCCATTATGGAAGCCTTATCATAAAGATAGGTAGGTTTGCCTGCTACCGGACGAGCTTGATAAGTAACAATATAATTACGCCTGCTCCATTTTTCGGAATTTATCATAGAACTCCAAATACTTTCATCTGCCAATAATGTAGGATCTATGGTTATTGGTAATGAGATGCCTGTTAACTGTTCTACTATCTTTGAATTGCTTTTTTCACGTAATGAGATTTTATCAAAGTTAGCCAATACATGTTTTAGCTTTCCTCCCCCCATCTTATAAAGTGAATCCGTACTGGAACTTATCGCATAACCAATTAGTTTACTATTCTTAGGGCGTTTAAATTGGCCTAAATAGATTTTATCCTCCCTACCTACACATTGATATGACCAGAGTTGATCGCTTCCGATAATATATGCATCAAAACTTTGTGGGATTCTACGTCTACAAGAAGACGTTAAATGCAAATTTTTAGAGCAAAATGAACGAAAGATTTCATTTGCTGTATTACAATAAATACGCTTTCCTTTTCTCCCTCTCCAATAACCAATGATAGCATGAATATCATGTCGTCTAATCAGTTGCCAAACATAATAAAGACTAAATGGTTTATATACAGCTTCGGTCCACCGTTGGCGATAGTCTATCACCCAAGCATCATGTCCTAAACGCTTTAAATATTCTTGTAAAGCATAGCACTGCAAAACAGAACCATAGTTGTATGCCCTATGAACAGTTATAATACCAATCTTCATTTACACTATTTTTTTGATGAAAATATTCTCAATGCTCTTCTCAATATCCGCTTAGGCAAATAATATACCCAAAGAAGAAATTCCCTAATTTTAGATATTCTATAAACACATTGAATGGCATTTATAAAATCCCCATTATACTTTTTCTCCCACAGCCGACGTGAAAATGATTTTACAGAAGGATGACGTAATTGCGAGTCTCCTTTAATTGGCTCCTCAACCGGACGATTCTTTGCCACAATTAACCCGCAATCAGTTAAGTTATTTATATATTTTCTACCTTTTACGGTATTAACCAATATACAACTAACCTTTCTTTCTGAAAAATCACAAGGTAAACACTCCCCCAACCCCTTATAATCACTTAAAGTTATATCAGATACTCGTTTGTTGTTAGCATAACGGCAATGGTAACAATTCTCCCTATATGCAACCATACGATGATATGCAAACTGATATAAATCTGTAAAACTCGCATTAGAATAAAAACAATTTTCTTTATCATCATACAATGATAAAGAAAATTGTTCTGTCCCCTTTGCCGGATCTCGAAATGTAAGCCATTTTACCTTTCTATTATATAACTTTTCCATATACTCTATGTATTGCTTCAAATAGACATAAGGCATAGTACCGTGACAAACTAAATCTACCAACAAAAGATTATCTAAATTCTTATGAAATGTTTTCCTTATTGCAGCTATTTGGCATGGTAAAGCAATAATAACGATTTTATCACCAAACTTTAATTTCTGATATATTTCATAAAATACATCAGCCATAGAACTAAACACATACTTAGAATTTTTAAACTTTTTAATTGCCTCCCAATTGCTAGATAATTCTAAGTGGACCTTAAAATCCTCACAAAAAGCAGCTCCAACAATACTCCATCCGTTGTTAAGAGCATATTTATATATTTCGGTAGCGATACCCCCAGAAGCACTTGTACGTCTTTCGTCTTGATCTGAGCTCCATGCAGCATAAGCCTCTGAAGGAATAACTCCTTCCAATGGATTCAAAGCCGGACAAACCTTCTGACATTTTCCACAATTAATACATTTAGTTTCATCAACTATAGGATAAGCTATATCATAAGTTTCATCATTCTTAAATGAAATACATTTTTTAGGACATATATAAGCACACGCACTACATCCCGTACATGTTTCTTTGCTTGCCAATTTCATAATAAAAATGCAAAAAATATAATACTCTAAAAGATTTTTCTCCTAATCAACGTAACTTTTTCTCTTATAAACGTTTGTTCATCCTTATTACATCCTACAAAATAAATTGCAGCAGATGAACATAAAGTCGTAAGCACACAAATCAAAAAGAAACGTACAATACCATCTGACATCTGCATATAAAGCAGTAAAGGCAAAATCATTGAAATAAATGTAACAACCAAAACATTTCCACAGACATTATATAAATAACGCTTCATTGAAAATCCCGAAATTTTACGTAAAAACAGAAGCCGTAAAATTAAACAAAAGATTGAAACCAACAAGGCTACAATTAAAGTCGCTTCAGGAGGAAAACCTACTTTCAGACAAAAGTATGACAATGGAAAGTTCAGTAAAAGCATACCTCCAACAACAATTTGGTAATTACGCACATTTCCAGTTGCAGCTTTTAAAACAATCAAAGTGTTCGATAAAATATCACACATAGTTACAATCAAAATAAGCCGTACAAAATTAACTGTGTGTGCAGGATAATGCCCCAACCACAAGGTCAATACAAAATCAGCCTCAAACAACATAGGCAGAGCAAACAACAGAAGTATATAATAAGAAAACCTTGAACCTCGCTCCACCAATGAAACCATATAGTCGTAATCACCCGCCGCATAGGATTTTGTAATCTGCGGATTCAAAGCTGTCATAAAATTACTGGCAAAAGAAGCTAATACATTATTCACTGTATTCGCTATTCCACGGGCCGCATTAATAACCGGACCTATAAATAAGTTCAACAGGATATTCACACCCTGATCTTTTAACAAACTAGCCGAACCTCCAATAAAATTCCATCCGGCAAAAGAACTCATTTCCTTCCAGTAACTGACATCAAAACTCAACTTGAATTCGCACTCTTCAAAATGCCGGGTACAATAGAACCAATAAATAGCCTGCATGATACAAACCACTCCCACCAAAAGCAATGCATATACAATCAAACGATCAAACGCCAGACCTGAATAAGCAATGAACAATACAATCAATAGCCGAAGAATTACGTCTAATATGCCAATATAAGCAAAGGCACTCATCCGTTCATGAGACACAATGGATGCGCTGAACGGCACGCTCAGAAGGTTTATTACCAACGTAAAAATTGATGCCTGAAATACCCAGTTCGCAGCATACAAACGATTCTCAGGGATGGTCATGTGGGTGTTTAGAAACCAAAGTCCAATGGTTTCTCCCAACAGCACAATGACAAAAGACAATACTACATAAATACTCAATGAAGTGGAAAAAACTTTTTTCAGAGCCTCCCTGTTTCCTTTCCCCAGTTCAAAAGTCAAAAACCGACTAACAGAAGATGACAAAGAGTTAGAAATCATGTAGAACATCGCCACCACTCCCCCTACTACATTGTATATACCGTAATCTTCCACGCCCAATGCCTGCAGCACCACACGGGAAGTATACAGCGATACCAGCATGCCAAACAACATGCGGACATACAGCATCAGGGTGTTTTTGGCAATCCGCTTTGTATTTTCTTTTTGAGACAACTCCATCTTTTCTTATTCCTCCATCGGCAAAAACGAATAGCGAAGCACCAGCGACTGGCGTTCTGCCGCAATAAAACACATCAAGTCTTCCGGCACATTGGCATGCGCGGCAATCTCTCCCAATATCCGGTCGGCTTCCGCACACACTGCCGTCATCTCCTTCAGGTTTCCAGCGGCTAGACTGCCGTATGCAGACTGAAAACGGGAACCAATTTCTTCAAGGATGAAAAGCACAATCTCCGTGGCCTCAGCAAACTGTTCCTTCCGAAGAAGCAAACGCGACTTTTCCAGCCATTGGTCAAGACAACCGGCAATGGAAATCACATCCAGACGGTTCTCGGGACAGAAAAAGCACTTGTCGATTTTCTGCTGTACAGCCGTCAAGGTCACATCGAGCGACTTGCTTTCTTCACGCAACTGAACCCTGCGCTGGCGGATGTACTCGCCCACGTCTTCGAAGGTTTCCTTCGACACGCCGCCGATGGCTACCGTCATGCCGCCAAGGGTGGTCACAAAACATTTGTCGCGG
>UMIM01023239.1_pt1 | contig 14141 bp, 12 predicted proteins | sample 1965831 | NCBI WGS metagenome assembly UMIM01 (sample SAMEA4836125, study PRJEB28245) | human gut metagenome | biome: gut microbiome; material: fecal sample | place: Denmark | collected 2008 | reverse complement strand
GTCGGGAAAAAACATAAAAATTAGCCCGACGGAGCGAAAAAGGTCCCGAAAAAGCGGATGATCCGGATGAAAAAAAGCAGCAGATTTTTTTGCAGGCGGACGGAAAAACGTAGAAAAGCACGGGAAAAGAAGCTGAAAAATTTATCGAATCATCCGAAAAAAGCATGAAAAATATACGGTCGATAGGAATAAATTCTATCATTGACGGACGGTCGGGTTAAAAAAAACGGATTTTTCCACCGGAAAAGTCAAGAGAAAAAAGCAAAAAAATCCGCAATCCGCATAAAAAATCCCGAAAATGCTGAAAAAACATGCTGGAATTTCCTCCGGTTTTTGTACAAAAAATATTCTGTTTTGTACAAATTCCAGAAAGTTTTGTACAAAAACATGAAACAACAGCGGGAGAAACCGAAGGAAATATGAAAGAAATTTTTCCGAGGCACCGCGTAATAGTACGGTCCGGAACAGAAAAATGATGAAATATTATGCGGAAAAGGGAAAAAGCCCCCTCCTCTGCCGGGAACTATTACGAAATCCGAACAAAAGAGTAAAAACAAGCACACCTCAACTGGACCGTGAAGGGCTGTTTCTACCAGTTCAGGCACCTTTTAAAGAAAAGAACACCAGCTTTTGCCCTTCACGCCCTTCACCAGTGCATAGAGAGTCGTCATTTTAGTCATATACAACAAGAAACAAATCGGTGTGAAGGGCGTGAAAGGCTAAAAAGGCAATAAACTCACATCTCGTATATATCGTACACACTAAAAGGACCGATTAGCCATCTAAATATCATTATCAAATGACTTCACTATTGTGACCTCTTCCCATCCCTCTTTCTGCTTCTCACCATTTACATAAAGATAGAAGACATTTTGAGGTTCATGATTTTCCCACCAAAAAGAATTGGAAAAACAAAAGACAGTATTCCAGCTTCCATCACCCCAATCTATCACAAACTCTTCATCTTCATAATATGCCATTCGATCGAAATCACCAAATGTCAGGAAATAACGTCCATCTTCATTGTAAGGTTTACACACCTGCAACCCATTCCACACAACCGGTATTGCCCTTGATCCAGAAGAATACTCCGGTTCCCAATGCATCTCATATTCCTTAGCTTTGTAAAGGACCTTAATCTTATTGTTCACAATCGTGTTCGTCACTTCCGGATTCAACAAATCATGTCCTTCGCTATCGGTTACATAAACCTTAATAACCACAGGAAATATATCATATTCTGTACCAGGTAGCGGACCTTCAGGATAGCCATCATCTTTGCAGGCAGATAGTCCGACCGCAAAGCCAAATACCAACAAAGCTGCAACTACGTTTTCTACGATTCTCATATATTCTAAATTGATTTATTAAAGTTATCACATTACTTTTATTCTATTATAAAACGATCAAAATTACCACATCACAAGCTGCAATATATTCCCCAATCCTTATTGACGATATTCCCCCTAAATTCGGGAAGAAGGAACAGAGCAAAAAGTAGGAGAAATATTCTCACGTTTTATAAATAAATCTGATACCCGTTAGTATCTTCAGAAGTCAACTCAGTAGAGTTAGGATCAATCACATTACATCATCTTAGAGATTAAAATCAGTCGATGACGCAGCCCCATGCCACAGTGAATCTTTGGATTACAAGAAAATACGCACGAAGCAACACTTAACACAAATAAATTTGAGAAAACGTTTTCATAGATATTAGATTTTAATCAACGACTTACATCTTATTTCTTTTGTGCAATTTAAACATAAAAGAAATAAGATACAAGCATCTACGGTTTTTTCTTTAAAGATCGATTCGATGAAGTTTCCACGTGCCCAACAAACAATACCGCTACTTAATTATTATAATGAATGCAAAAGGAAAGGCGTATCAAACTCCATTTTGAGCAATGATACCCCCCTCCCTTTTACCTCCGAACTATTCAAGCTTCAGATTAACATTCATCTTGAACAAAATTGAGTTTTAAACAAGCTTTCAAAAAACATTGAGCAATTCCACGTCAAAAATCAATGTGGAACAAGCCGGAATGGGACCTGAAGGTCGATTTCCACACCCCAGTTCAGAAGGAATATAAATCACCCAACGATCGCCGACACGCATCTGCTGCAAAGCTATCTGCCAGCCTTCTATCACATCCGACAAGCGCAATGCTTCTGGACATCCTCTCTTCCACGAGTTATCAAACTCACGCCCATTGATCAGCGTTCCTCGATAATGCACAGAAACAATACTTCTCAAATTAGGCGATTGTGTACCACTTCCCTGCTGAACAACCTCATACATAATACCGGAAGGATGTCTTTGTACTCCTTCTTTCTGTGAAATCTCTTTCAAGAAACCTATGTTCTGCTGTTTATATTCCTCTTTCCTTGCCATAAATCCAATCAATTACACCGACAAAGATACAAAGAGTTTATAAAAGCTCAGAATATGAACTTTTATTTATGACGGGAAGCACGAATAACCTCGATAACAAATGCTACAATCAGTCCAATACCTCCTCCCAACAACACACAGGCACCATAAATAATGGAAACGGTTTCACGGACAGGACGACTGATTTCATCGCTTGCAAAATATTCTGGCTGTGAGTTTAAAACGAGACAATAGCCAGCCAATAGCCCCAGTCCAAGCCCTATCAGCAGACAGCCAAAACGAAGAGAGGTAGAAGATGTTGGAAAAAGATTCTCCTTCAAATCGCACAAAGACAAGCCACCATTTTTCAGCTTTTCGTCCGTCAAAGTTTCCACAGGAAGTTTTTCTATCAACATCATACGTTCTTTCCTACCGACAAACAGTTCGAACAACTTGTAAATAACTCCAAAAACTATTGCGACATTAGCCACAATCATTAATTCTTCCATATCGCATTTCTTTTAAGTGAATAATTTTGTTTCTTTGTCCGTTTAGACGAACCAATGCATGAAAAGGTTACAATTCTAATGAAGAAAAAATTTTTTCTCAATTTTTGTAACCTCGACTTCTGACAAGCGTCTAAAAAGACAAATGAAAAAAGACGAATCATATATCATCACGCGTATCCTGGCAGGAAAGACTGAAGAGTATGCTTACTTCCTCGATACCTACGGACAACCGGTTTTTGCTTTGATTGTCCGTATGGTCAATGCCGAAGAAGATGCCGAAGAGCTGACGCAAGATGCATTTATGAAAGCCTTCGAACATTTATCAGCCTTCAACGGGAAAAGTAGTTTCTCTACTTGGATTTACCGTATTGCCTATAATACGGCACTCTCTTTTCTGAGAAAGAAAAATGTAGAACAAACTGTGATAGACGAAAACTCTTGGAACCAGATATCAGATACACAAATAGATGATGCTTTGAATAATGACTCAGAAGAACAAATAGAAAAGCTACAACAAGCATTGACCAAACTGACGGCCGAAGAACGTGCGCTGGTCACTCTATTTTATGAAGAGGAACGTCCTATACAGGAACTTGCCCACATCCTGAACCTGAACGAAGGGAATATTAAAGTCAAGCTACATCGCTTACGCAAAAAATTATATCTACTGATGCAAAAGGAGGATTAACTATGACAGACAACAAGGACAATGGATTAAGAAAAGCTGCCAGACTAAATCATACTCCACGGCTTTCCAGCAATTTCACCTATCGCACCATGAAACGAATTGCTGAAGAAATGTATCTGCGTGAGAAACGACAAGAAAAACGTATGTTCATATTAATGATCATCACAGTTGCTTGCATGTTCACAGGATGCATCGGCATGGTCGTATGGGCATACGGAAAAGAAATAGCCGAAGCATTGTATATAATGACCCATAGCTTGCCCGAACCTTCATCGCTCATATTCTATCTTCCCATGCTAATAGCCCTGCCTCTATTGCGAATTTTCGACCGCTGGTTAAGACGTAAGTACAAGCATTTATTGTAACCAGGCTCGAGTTTACATTATCTATAAAGACTAACATAAAAACTCCCTTTGCTCAAGCCTTAAGCCGAACAAAGGGAGTACAACCTCTATCCTAAAAATTAATCTTGCCTATTGAAATAAGCATATTTATAAGTTTAATAATATCACATTTTATTGTGCAGTCAGTTCTATCACATGACTCTGAGTTGCGGCAAAGCCAAAGACATTCAGACCAACCTTCATCAGATAATCACCCGAGAACACCTTTCCATTTGCTTCCAATGTAGAAGTTACTCCAGGCATCAGGTTGATTTCCTCTACTTTATACATTTTATGGGCATCCAGTCCCTGTAACTTTACAGCCATCAGCTTTTCCTGATAGCGAGGATAGATATCATAAGCAAACAATACGGCTTTATTTGTATCCTTGCTTACATAGTTTACAGCCATGTGATTGGTAGCATACGGTGAAACCAGACGATACTGATCACCATCCATTACTGCTGGCTGCAAACGCTTCCAGTTGGCTACAGCTTCCTGACAATAAGACAGCTCATCCTTCGTCATATCCTTCAGGCCTATATCAAATCCCAGCTTACACATAGAAGCCATATCCGTACGGAATTTCACAGAAGTATTCTTGTTCCAGCTTGTCACATGAGCACACATGGCCTTTGCCGGGAAGAATTGAGAGAATCCCCACTGAATGTAAGCACGTTCTACCGGATCTGTATTATCACTACACCAGAATTCTGTAAAGTATTTCAGTGCTTCATAATCACAGCGAGCACCACCTCCTGAGCAAAGCATCATCGGTACATCCGGATAGTTTTCTTTTACCCGTTTCATGACATTATACACACCGCGTACATGATCGATATACAGATTGCCCTGCTTTTCCTTCAGATACGGAGAATAAATATTTGTAATCGGACTATTGCAATCCCATTTAAAGAATGCTATTTCCGGATTTTCCTTCATCAATTTGTCAACCACTCCGTATACATAGTCCTGTACTTCCGGATTACTTAAATCCAATACCAGCTGATTGCGATAATAATACAATTTTCTCTTTGTATCGTGGATTGCCCAGTCGGGATGTTTTTCAAACAATTCACTCTTCGGATTTACCATTTCCGGCTCAATCCAAATACCAAATTTTACACCAGCTTCCTTTGCAGCCTCTACCAGTGCAGGTACACCACCAGGCAACTTGCTATGAGTTACTTCCCAGTCGCCCAATCCTGCCTTATCATCTTTACGAGGATATTTATTGGCGAACCAACCGTCATCCAGCAAGAACATGTCCACACCTAAGTGCTTAGCCTCTTTCATCAGTTCTGCCAGCTTTTCCTGATTAAAGTCAAATCCGGTATTTTCCCAGTTGTTCAACAATGTAAGTCTGTCTTTCTTTCCATCCTTCAAACTATAATTACGGGCCCAGTTGTGTAAATTGCGGCTACCTTCAGACGTACCATTATAGCTTAATGTAAAAATGAACTCAGGAGTAGTAAACACTTCGTCTTTTTTCAATTCATAATAAGAAGCATAAGGATTGATAGCAGGAATAATACGAAGATTTCCGGCATTGTCCACTTCAAACGTAAAGCGGAAGTTACCAGTCCATCCCAATGTACCCATCAGTACCTCACCCTGATTTTCGGCAACCGGCTGTCCCAATCCAACTTCAAAGAACGGATGCGTATGCATTGCTGCACGGCTACCCAACTTGGTATCAATCACTTTCTTACCAAACTGTAACTGCTGACTGCTCATCTGTGCTTCTTTTGCCCAGTCACTGCTAAATTCTGTCAGATAATAAGAAGGACAATTGAAATACAACATAGTAGAAGCATACGTATTCAGCGTTACCGGACGCTTTTCCTGATGCTTGATTTCACTCCATGTCTTGATTACATTCTCTTTCTGATAAGCAATATAATGTAAAGTAACATCTACCGGATACTGGTCATCACGCAGATTAATGGTAGTATGTACACCACCCTCTACTGGTTGTGTAGCAGATGATACATAATATAGATAAGTAGAATTATGTCCATCATTATGAATTATCGCAATAGCCGGTTCAAAATAATCTTCATTTCCTGAGCCACTATATACTTCCCATCCACGCTGACTGATACTTCCATCGGAACCTGCATGTACATCCCATGCGAAATTCTGAATATCAGCATCATTTAAAAGTTTCTCACCCAGATAAGTCTGATATAGACGTCCGTTATCTCCTACCTGAAGAATCAGATCGGTCTGCTCCGTAGAAATACGAAACACTTTCTTTTCGACAGCATTTACCTGCATGGCAGCCAGTAATAATGCTCCTGATACTAATAATTGTTTCATGGTTATCTAAAGATTTTCAGTTTATATTTTTAGAACTTAATACTTGCGCTGAATTCAACTGTAAATGGACGCAAATAGCTTCCGCTCATGTAGCAACCAGCATATTTTGAAGCTTCTTCCTTCGTAATCAGTTCAGAACCGCTGATGGTACCCTTCGCACCTTTCTGATTCAGGAAGTTCACTACAGATACTCCCAGATCCAGATGCTTGTTTACACTCCAGTTGATTCCACCAAATGTTTCCCAGCGTCCGTTGAAGTAAAGTGCTTCCTGCAAATTGGCATAGGTTTTACCGAAATAACGGAAGCTCAACCATAAGCGTAAATCTTTTGTAATGTTGTAACTTGGATCCAACTCAACAAGAATCTGAGGAATTTCCTTCACAATCATATTGTTGGCATTGACACTCATCTGTGTACCATCATTGAAAGTCACACCTGCACTATAATTTTTATACACAGGCTTCTGATAAGTAAACAATGCATGCAGATGGAATCCTTTGAACGGGTCAATTTCAGCAGAAGTCGTCCATCCCAGTGTCTGGATATCATAAATTAGCAAAACGGTCTTGCCTTCACTCGTACCAGGTTTGGTCAGATTCTGCTGGTCGATGTTATTGGTCTTTGCGATATAAGTTACCATGGAAGTCAAATCAATCCAGCTATTCTTATAGAATAACCCACCACGAATCAAAGGAATAGTCACACGTTTATACTGCTCTTCTGTAGGGCCTGTTCCTGCATATTCATTGATTCTCGGGAAACGAGTTGCCACAGTCGCATCGGCCGTCAAGCCAAAATGTTTAGTCATATTATAAGTCAACTGAGCAGTTGCAGCATAATTCAGTTTATCCTTTGTAACATTAGCAGGAGTAATCACCTCACCGTCAGGAGCTGTACCACCGATATAGAATCCTGAGTAGCGTGAATGGGCAACCTGGTCGGCCGACATACGATAATATTCCAGTCGTCCGCCATAATAGAAGTTCAATTTTGGAGAAATTTGCCAGTTATCGGTTACATATACAGCCAATTTATTTTCCGATCCTACCGTGTATTCCGGACTCAGTTCATTAAAGCCATAGAAGCGTGAACCATCTGAAGCTGTCAGAATATCAGGATACTCTTTTACGCTACCCACCCACTGGAAAGAAGATGAATGATAATCCAAATAATAATACCATTCATTCAATCCAAAGCGCAACTGATGATTGCCAAAACGTTTCTCAAGTTCTGAAGTAATCAGGAAATTCTGAACCTTTCCAAAGTGCAGCCAGGTACGTCTGCCTTCCACAAGGCCTGAATAAGGTGTGCCATCAGCCAGCGTATAACCATCTTCCACACTCAGTTCACTAATAGTACTACCACCAAAATCAACATAATTGGCTTCCGGAGCATTCATATACTTCATATTCAAACTCCATTTCGCACCATTGTCAAAAGTATAATCGGTTAACAACGCAATTTCGTGTGAACGGTTATCTGCCAAATCACGCAAATTAGCCTTTTTCATCTTTCCATCCATGACATCCATATACTCTATTTCACCACTTGCCGGACCATAAGAAGCCAGACCGGGTTCAAATCCTGGAATTTCCTTGATGGAACCATCACCTACGTAAATAAAAGGTGCAGCATTCAGTTCATTTCCTGTATTTCGGCTGTAAGCATATTTATATTGCAAGCTGATTTTACCTTTATTACCCAACAAACGTGTTATGCCAGCACGATACATTTGCATACGGTCGGTATATTCATCAAATTTCGCCTCAAAACTTCCGGGATCGAAATTCTGATATACGCTGCCAGAATACAACCATTTATCACCAATACCACCTGATACATTTAAATCGAACTGCTGCATACCAAAATGATTGGCGCGATAATTCAATATTCCTTTAAATTCTTTCTGACCCAACTTACTATAGGAATCGACCGAATAAGCGATATTACCTGTACGAATAGCCGACTCTGAAGGTGACATCAAACCAACTTCTCCTAAACTGGCATCACTACGCCAATGATATTGCAATTTATGTACAGCAGACGAATATACGGCAGGAAGACCATTCTCATATACGTTTACATCTTCACTAGGTAAACCAATTTGAATTTCACGAGGCTTTGTCGCATCTGAAGCATTCAGCATGACATTACGTTCACTACCATCTGCCTTCTTCACATTCACACTATCTGTTACTGTTTGTGCAGAAGCAACAGAAAGCAGACCCGATGTCCAGACCGCAATCATTGTGCAAGGGAATAACATTTTTGTTCTCATAAATCTACAATTTAAGGATTATACATTCCAAAGGTTAATAATCACTCTTTCTTTTAACGATGAACATTCTGTAAAGAAATTCTTCGTGTCGCAAAAATAATATGAGGTGATTCCCTTTGTTCCCAACAGTAGAGCTAAAGTAGATGAAGCACAACATTACAAATCTATATATACATGATAATCAACACTTTTACAAGTTACATTTAAAAATCAAAGTAGATATAAACTTTTACTTTTTCTCAAAATAGATAATCTATAAAATTGGATATTCAACAAAAAATCCTTATTTTCGCTTTTGATAAAGCTACAAGGAAGAATCTTAAGCCAAGTATTATATGAAGAATCTACTTTCTCTGTTTTTGTTTATCATTCCACTTCAAGTTATCCATGCACAACAAGATATTAAAGATCTGTACAGACAACTTGAACTTTCCCTGGCTCAACGCAATATAGCTTCCCAACGTAAAGAAGCTCGAATCGACAGTATCCAAAATTTAATAACGCCGGATATGTCGGCTCAAAAGCTTTTCGACCATTACTATACCCTCTATCAGGAATATCTTACTTACAGATCTGACTCTGCTTTCTTTTATATTGACAAGGCGGAAGGAATCGCTTCACAAACCAATATTCTCAAGCAGAAACATCTTTGTTATATCAGCCGGGCGACCGTACTGGCCACAACCGGATATTTTTCTCAGGCTTTATCTCAGTTACAACATATTGACAGAGCAAGCATAGATAGTACATTACTTGCAGACTATTATGAAGCCTACGAGTGGGTATATAGTGTATGGAGTGAATATACCAATGATGAATACTATGCCCCACACTACCGGAAAAAAGAGATTCTTTACAATGACTCTTTACTACAAGTACTTCCTCTCGGGAGCAATGAATATTATTACTGGACCGGAGAATACAAAGCACGGACCGGTGATCAGGAAGGTGCACAAAAAGCTTATGAAAAGGCATTGAAAGGTATGCCTGTAAATACCCGACTTTATGCATGCATTACGTGCGGACTGGCTTTTGCCCATAGCAGACAAGGACATCTGCAAGAGCTTGAGCGCTATCTGATTCTTTCCGCTATATCCGACAATGTCTGCCCACTAAAAGAAAACTTGTCACTACAGGAGCTGGCTTTATACATTTATCGACAAAAGACACAATCAATGGAGCAGGCCAACCGATACCTGCAATATTCCATGGAAGACGCAACTTTCTACAACAACCGTCTTCGGATGCTCGAAATAGCTCGTAAAATACCTGCTATCTTCAATGCATACCAACAGGAAAACATTGATGCGAAACATCACCTCACAGCAGCTGTAATTTTCATCAGTGCTTTAAGTCTGTTGCTGATTGCATCCATCGTCTTTATACGCCGTCAGTTACGACAGGTAAATAAAGCACAGCATTCTCTTAAGGAATTGAATGAACAACTCTGCCATCTCAACGATGAGCTTTTCAAAACGAACCACACACGGGAAGAATATGTCAGTCTGTTTCTCGATTTATGTGCCTCCTATATCGACAAGCTTAACCGCTACCAAGATTTGGTAAAACGAAAAATCAAGGCAAAACAGGCCGATGATTTATTAAAACAAAACAATACAAAAATGTCGGAAGCAGATACCAAACGTTTCTTCGTAAATTTTGATACTGCTTTTCTGACCCTTTATCCTCAGTTCATAACAGAGTTCAATGCCCTGCTACGCCCCGGAGAAGAAATTTATCCACAAAAGGGAGAAATTCTTAACACTGAGCTACGGATCTTTGCCCTTATCCGCATGGGAATTAAAGACAGTTCCCGTATAGCCACCCTCATGTTTTATTCTCCACAAACCATTTATAACTATCGGACATCCGTACGTAACCGTGCGCGTAATCGGGATGAATTTGAAGAACAAGTCAAGCAATTATGCATCACCTTACGCTGATATACAAAAAACAATCCTCCTGTATATAGCCATATAAATAACCAAGGCTAAAAACAGGAGGATTGTTTATACTGATTTATAGATTATAAGCAAAATCAGAAAATACTTTATTTCCGATAATTAGCCAGTTCTTCTGCATTGAACTTACGGATAAAGTTGAAATGTTTCTCAACTTCCGATTCTGCATAATTTACATATACATTCAACGACTTGCCAAACAGTTCAGGAGCTTTCGTTGCATCCTGCAGCAACAGATGACTCATTACACAGACAGCCGCCATTTCATACAAGCGACGTGCTACGAAATCGAGCAATTCCTGGTTTTGAGCTTCTTTTACTGCATTCGTACAAGCCTCCAGCTTACGAGTCATTTCCTTGATACGGTTCATATAATCTTCATATTCCGGAGCGCAAGGAATCGTTTCGTATTCATGCAAGGTAGCAGCATAAGCACCGTTGGTTACATAACGGATAGCAGCAACAGTCTGCAACTGAGTAGTACCTTCGTAAATACTTGTAATACGAGCATCACGGTAGATACGCTGGCAAGCATATTCCATCATGAATCCAGAACCGCCATGTACCTGAATACAGTCGTATGCATTCTGGTTAGCATATTCAGAGTTCATACCTTTTGCCAGCGGAGTAAAGCTATCGGCCAGTTTTGCATAACGTTTCTGTTCCTGACGTTCTTCCGGAGTCAGCTTACGCTCACGGGCAATATCATCCAAAGCCTTATAGATATCTACGTAACGAGAAGTCTGATACAACAACGCACGACCAGCATCCAGTTTGGCCTTGATAGTAGCCAGCATGTCGTATACAGCCGGGAACTCGATAATGGCTTTACCGAACTGCTTACGGTCTTTTGCATAAGCCAAAGCCTCATCGTATGCAGCCTGACTCAAACCTACCGACTGAGCAGCGATACCCAGACGGGCACCGTTCATCAAAGCCATGACATATTTAATCAAACCAAGCTTGCGGTCGCCGCAAAGTTCAGCCTTTGCATTCTTGTAAACCAATTCACAAGTTGGAGAACCATGAATACCCAGCTTATTTTCGATACGACGTACATCTACTCCACCGTCATTCTTATCGTAGATAAACATAGACAATCCACGGCCGTCGTGTGTACCTTCTTCCGAACGAGCCAATACCAGATGCAGGTTAGCATCACCGTTTGTGATAAAACGTTTCACACCATTCAGGCGCCAGCAGTTGTTAGCCTCATCGTAAGTAGCTTTCAGCATCACACTCTGAAGGTCAGAACCGGCATCCGGTTCGGTCAGGTCCATAGACATGGTTTCACCCGCACAAATACGTGGAATGAAACGACTGTGCTGGTCTTCGTTTCCAAATTCATAAAGTGTTTCGATACAATCCTGCAATGACCAGATATTACCGAAACCTGCATCAGCCTGGGCTACGATTTCCGCACACATGGTATACGGAGTAATCGGGAAGTTCAAGCCACCAAAACGGCGAGGCATTGTCATACCGTTCAGACCCGCCTTCACCATTGCATCCAGGTTAGCTTTTGTGCCCGAAGCATATTCCACACGTCCATTAGCATGGTGCGGACCTTCCTGGTCTACTCCTTCCGCATTGGCTGCAATCACCTCACCGGTAATTTCACCGGTAATTTCCAATACTTTATCGTAAGAGTCGATAGCATCCGTATAATCTTGCGGTGCATAATCGTACTCGTCTTTATCTCTGTAATCGCGTTCTTTCAACTGACAGATACGCTCCATCATCGGATTGTTCAAGTGAAACTTGAGTTCCGGATGTTCTGTATAAAAGTTTGCCATAATCTCTTTACTTACTGTTCTTCTTATAGTATTTAATCATTTTCGGAATCACTTCTTCCACTGTTCCGTTGATTACATAATCAGCGATGGTATTAATCGGCGCATTCGGATCATTGTTTACAGATATAATGATACCTGCATCCTGCATACCGGCAATATGCTGAATCTGACCAGAAATACCACAAGCGATATACAACTTCGGATGTACTGTTACACCAGTCTGACCAATCTGACGGTCGTGTTCGCAGAAACCGGCATCCACGGCAGCACGGCTGGCACCTACTTCTGCATGAAGTTCCTTGGCAAGTTCGAACAACATATCGAATCCTTCCTTGCTTCCCATACCATAACCACCAGCTACAACGATAGGAGCGCCTTTCAGATTATGCTTTGCTTTTTCTACATGACGGTCGATAACCTTTACTACATAATCCGTTTCGGGGACATACTTCGCAACGTCGTGACGAATCACTTCACCCTGATAGTTGGCATCTACGATTTCTTTCTTCATCACACCCTCACGAACAGTCGCCATCTGCGGACGATGTTCCGGATTGACAATGGTGGCCACAATGTTACCACCGAAGGCCGGACGAATCTGATACAACAGATTTTCGTAAGTAACGCCATTCTTCTTATCCTCGTGATTACCGATTTCCAACTGAGTACAGTCGGCAGTCAGACCACTTGTCAAAGCTGAAGATACACGCGGTCCCAGGTCACGACCGATAACGGTAGCACCCATCAAACAAATCTGCGGTTTTTCTTCCTTAAACAAATTAACAAGAATAGAAGTATGAGGAAGTGAAGTATAAGGGAACAAGCCCGGAGCATCGAACACGTGAACACGGTCTACTCCGTATGGCAACACTTGTTTTTCTACATCGGCAAGGTCGCTGCCGGCACAGATGGTTTCCAACTGACATCCCAACTGATTGGCTAACTTACGACCTTTGGTTAAAAGTTCGAGACTGACATCGGCAACATGCTTGCCTTCCATCTCACAATATACAAATACGTTATTCATAGTCTTTATCCAATAGTGTGGTTAGCCAACAGTTCTACAATCAAATTCTCTACATCAGCATCGCTACCTGTAATAGTTTTGCTTTCCTTTGCCTGGAAGATGATGTTTTCAATCTTCTTTACTTTAGTAGGTGAACCCGACAAACCACATTGTTTCGTATCACCGTTTACATCGGCCACGCTCCACTCCGTGATATTCAGATAAGGACGGCTCTCATACAAGGACGCATAAGGCAATGCTGTTCCATCTTTTGTAATGGCAGCCTTCTCCTGTGCACCCAAAGCACGTTTGTATTTCTGAACCAGTTTTGCATTACGCGGACGGCAAGGAGCAGCACTACCGTTTACAGTCAGTACAATCGGAAGCGGAGCTTCTACTGTTTCTACACCACCGTCAATATGACGTTTTACACGGATACGTCCATCTTTTACTTCCTGGATTTCTTCAACATATGTAACCTGAGGCAATCCCAGCTTTTCTGCGACCTGAGGACCTACCTGTGCAGTATCACCATCGATAGCCTGGCGACCACCTACGATAATATCGTACTCGCCAATTTTACGGATAGCTGTCGCCAGTGCATACGAAGTAGCCAACGTATCAGCTCCGGCAAAAGCACGATCTGTCAACAAATAACCATTATCAGCTCCTCTGTATAATCCTTCACGAATGATTTCAGCGGCACGTCCCGGTCCCATGGTCAAGATAGTTACGGTTGACCCCGGATGTGTGTCTTTCAGTCTGAGCGCTTGTTCCAAAGCATTCAGGTCTTCCGGATTGAAGATAGCCGGAAGAGCCG
>UMIM01047234.1_pt1 | contig 14147 bp, 14 predicted proteins | sample 1965831 | NCBI WGS metagenome assembly UMIM01 (sample SAMEA4836125, study PRJEB28245) | human gut metagenome | biome: gut microbiome; material: fecal sample | place: Denmark | collected 2008 | reverse complement strand
TTTTAATTATTTTGTGTGTCTACTTGACACAAGCTGATCATATGATGGAGTATGATACTGGAAGTCAAGTAGTAAGAGAAATGCTTTATCATTGGAGTCGTTTATATTCATCAAGAAGGGCGATGCAGGAAGAACTACAGGTAGTATATCGTGCTTTAAGTGATGAGTAAGGATATTTATCGAAAGTAAAAAAATAGAGGACTCATGGCAAAAGTCCTCTAACATCGGATAAAAAGGTCGACAATCTTCATAATAAAAAATTCTATTTAAGCGAAAATTCGTTTAAACGGCAAAGAACACCATTGTCTAAGACATATAAAACAGTACCGGTTGCCTTTTTATTGATCTTGTCATATAAGCGTCCTGCACTATAGCTTTCTCCTAGAACGGTGTAACGGCTGTTAGCTACATAACCAATTTTACCTAAGCCATCCATTTTAACCGCAATAGCTTCGTTATCAAATTCGTTATGTGTATCTTTGACTAATCGTACCTGCATACCTAACTTCATAAAGCTGGATCCAAAATAATGACTTGTACCTGTAATGGTAAAATAAATTGGTTTCATAAACAACAACTCCTTTTCTTTACACTTTTATTGTAATGAAGGATGTGTACAAAAAATCGGACTTATTCAAAATAATCGTTATATAAACGTTGGATTTCATCTTTCATTAGATTGACTACCTCATCTGGAGAAACGATTTTAATTCCTGATCCTAAAGATATGATCCAACTTAAGAATTGTTTACTGACGGCAACAGTAATGGTTGTTTTAAAATGATCGTTATCTACAGGAAATAACATAATATCTTTACCAAATCGATCAATTAAAATACTAGCTTTATCATTATCTGCTTCTATTGTAACTTTGGTTTCTTTTCCGCCAAACATACCAAATAAACTTTTGGTGTATTTAGGCATTTCAAATCTTGCGAAAGCTTCCTGGCCTTTACGAGGAATCTGGGTGATTGCAGTATGAAGCATTTTATCAACACGGTAATGTTTTATTTTTTGATCTTCCTCATCATAGGCAACTAAGTAATAGTTTTCATCGTCCCACATTAAAGCCCATGGACTGATTCGATAAATCTTTCTGTTTTTTCTTAATTCCATTTCTTTATGGATATTCCATTGAAAATATTGAAATTCAATTTGACATTCCTTATTGATTGCTTCATGAATCATGTCTACGTTATAGTAAATGCTTTCATTGATCGTTTTAACTCGACCTGCAATTACAACTTGTCTTTGTAGTTGTTTTCCTTCGTATTTACTGACGAGTGATTCTAATTTTTTGATAAGTTCCTTGGATTTTTTGTCTGTAATGAATTTAGCTGACTGAACGGAATCTACAAGAAGTTTTAATTCAGGTAACTCAAATTCTCGACTAGCTAAAGAATAATAGTAATTTTTACCACTTCGTTGAGAAATGATATCAAATCCAAATTGTTTTAATTCATCAATATCTTTATATAATGTTTTTCTGTCTGCATTTACTCCATATTCTGAGAGTTTTTCGATGATTTCTGGCATGGTTATTGCATGAAGATCATCCGTTTCCTCATAAAATAACTTAACCAGATATAACATCTTTAATTTTTGATTTTCACCTTTTTGAATGTAAGCCATAAGCATTCTCCTTTAATTGAAGGATACCACGTACTTTTATTAACGTAAATAATAACGTTAATTGTTAATAGAGTCGTTTGCCAGTATGATAAATATAGTTTATAATCATATATATCTTTAACAAAAAGGAGGAACAAAAATGATTTGTCCAAAATGTCAAAAAGAATTACCAGAAGACGCAAAATTCTGCTTGGAGTGTGGGACTCCTTTGGAAAGTAAAGAAAGTGAATTGAAAAATAATGAAGTAGAAGATATTAAAGAAGAAGTGGTTCAGGAAACTGTTATAGATGAGCCGGAAACACAGAAAGTTACTGAAGATGAAATTGAAACTCAGGACGAAGTAGAAGACGATTCCAAATCTTTAGAAGAAACAAGTGAAACAAACGAAGAAGACACAGTTGAAGAAGTTCAAGAAGAAACTAAAGAAACAAAAGAGGAAGAAACTCATTCTAATAAAATTTGGTACTATGTTTCAAATAATCAATCTGTAGGTCCATTCTCTGTAGGAGAAATGGAAGATTTTATTGAAAATAAGACTATTTATGGAAATACCTATGTATGGAAATCTGGTTTAAAAGATTGGATCTATTTAAAGAACTCAGATTTAGCCACATATCTTCAAAAAGAAGAAACAAACACAAAAACAGAAACAACATCTGAAGATGCTTCCTGGTTCTATGTAAATAGTTCAAACCAGCAAATGGGACCTTATACAGAAGAAGAGATGGTACAGTTTATTAAAGAGGGTATCATAACGGCGAATACTTATGTATGGAAATCCGGAATGATGGATTGGATCCATTGTAAGGATTCTACTTTATTTGATCGACGATCTGGATCAGGTGGATTTAATAATTACGCAAATGGAAATACGAATAAGATCTTTATTGAGACAAGAAGTATTCCAGTTTGTATTATCTTAAGTATTGTAACTTGTGGTATCTATAATTTATATTGGATCTATCGTTTAGCTAAGGATGTAAACACATTGAATGCAGCACAACAAAAACCAACAGGACAAGATGCCGGAATGGTCATATTATTATATATCATTACATGTGGGCTATATGGAATTTATTTTTATTGGAAAGTCGGAAAACTTGTAAAACAGTTACAATTTGATAATGGATATTATGTAGAAGATAATAGTTTGGTTATGATGCTTCTTTGTATATTTGGTCTTGGACTAATCTCAAATTGTATCCTTCAAAGTACATTAAATGATATTCAACGTTATGCTTAAAAAAGTAATGAGTGGAATAGGGGCAATCTTGTTGTTGCTCCTTTTTGTTATTGTAATCGGATACCACTGTCCTATTCAAAAAATCACTGGATTTCCCTGTCCTGGATGTAATATAATAACGAGTAGTTATTGGCTTTTTGTAAAGGGAGATCTTAGTACTTCCTTGTATTATCATGCTTTACTGATACCAACGATCATTGTTTTTGTTGTGTGTCTTTTTTTGTCTTATAGACAGAATAAGAAAATTAGAGATAGACTTTTAGTGATCTGGGGAATTGCCATGATTCTGTATTATGTGTACCGAATGCTCTTTGTTTTTCCTGATATACCTATGGTCTATGATGAAACAAGTTTATTTAGTCTAATTTTTGATATACATTTTTAAATGATTAGAAAGGATGTAGAGATATGAAAGAAAAAATGAAGAAGTATTCAAAACCAGTTTTAAAGTTTTTACTATATTTTTTCATTGTTTTACTCGTATTTTTAGGTCTTTTATTAATACAGGTTGCTGAGTGGGTTCCTGAAACATTTGGTGATATTCCATTTGAACAGGTGATTTTCCATATGCTTGCGCCAGTGGAATCCACTGATACAGTTAACTATGTTCAAAGCTTTATTCAGGAATGCTTACCATTCCCAACAATTTTAACTTTAATATTAGTTTTATTGTTTACTATCCAAGCGCAGTTTTCAGAAAAGATTAGGTTAAAGAAGACTGTAATTGTGAATACTGTTCTTGTTATATGCAGTGTAATTTCTTTTGGACTAGGGATTCAATATTGTGCAATCAGTGTAAATGCGGATGATTATATTGATGGAATGCTTCATCCTTCTACCATTTATGAAGATTATTATGTAAATCCTCAAAGTGTGAATTATACTTTTCCAGAGCAGAAAAGAAACTTGATTTATATTTTCTTAGAGTCCATGGAAACAACTTATGAAGATATAGCCAATGGTGGCGCAATGGAAAATAACTTGATACCTGAATTGACAAATCTAGCTAATAATAATCTTACTTTTTCAGGAGGCAATGTAGCTAATGATGGCTTTAATGTATTATCAGGGAATGGTTGGACCGTAGCTGCAATGGTTGGCCAGACAAGTGGAATCCCATTAAACATTCCTGTAGATGGAAATAGCTATATCAGCGAAGGAAACTTTTTAAATGGTGCCTATTCAATAGGCGAAATTTTAGAAGATAATGGATATGTAAATGAGTTGTTAATTGGCTCAGATGCAGAATTTGGTGGTAGAAAATACTATTTTGAACAGCATGGTAACTATAATATTGTTGATCTCAATGAAGTTAAAGAACGAGGATGGCTAGAGCAAGATTATTATACTTGGTGGGGCTATGAGGATGTAAAATTGTTTGAATATGCCAAGAATGAACTGACTACCTTAGCAACAAGTGGGCAACCATTTAACTTTTCGATGTTGACAGTTGATACACATTTTACCGGTGGATATCCTTGTCAGGAATGTATTGATCTTTGGGGTGATCAATACTCTAATGTAATTTCCTGCTCAAGTCGACATGTCGGAGAGTTTATATCTTGGATTCAGGCACAACCTTTCTATGCCAATACAACAATTGTGATTGCAGGAGATCATAAAAGCATGGATACAACATGGTTTGATTCCATTGAGGAAAGTGGATATCAAAGAAAAGGATATTTTACGATCATCAATCCAGCTATAGCGCCGGTTTCTAATGAAAGTCGTGTAATGTCTACTGTGGATTTATTCCCAACTACTTTGGCATCTTTAGGTGTAACTTTTGATTCCAATCGATTAGCGCTGGGAACAAATTTGTTTACAGATGAAAGAACATTGGCAGAAATCATGGGTGTAGAAGAGCTGGATGCTCAATTACAGAAACACTCAAATTATTACGATAAAAATGTTTTATATGGAATTGGAAAGAAGTAGCTTATGGATAAAAGAAAAAAATTATTGTTTATAGTCAATCCCGTATCGGGGAAGAGCCACTCAAAAGAACAAATCTTAAGTGCTTTGAATCAATTTTCTAAACATGGCTTCTTTGTGGAAATATATATAACACAAGCACCAATGGATGCATATGGCTATATTCTTAAATATGCAGAAAATTATGATATCGTAGTTATTAGCGGTGGAGATGGAACATTAAATGAAGCTACAAATGCTTTAATACAATTAGAGAAGAAGCCGTTATTAGGATATCTTCCTTCTGGAACCATGAATGATTTTGGCGCCAACTTTAATTTAAGTACCAATTTAGAGGAAGCTGCGAAAACAGTTTGTGAAGGGAAAGTAGATGTATTTGATCTTGGTAAGATCAATCATCAATACTTTAACTATGTGGCTGGTTTTGGAATGATTTGTGAAGTATCTTTTGAAACGGACCAGGAATTAAAACATGTTTTAGGCAATCTAGCCTATGTCATCAAGGCGGTTTCTTTACTACCAAATCTAAAGCCCTATCATGTAAAGATGAATATTGATGGACAGGAAATTGAAAAAGATTTAATGTTTGGGCTTATTATCAACGGCGTCCGTGTTTCTGGATTTGATCTTGTGGAAAAAAGTGATGATGCCATGAAAGATGGCACATTGAATGTAATCCTAGTAGAACATACGCCAAATTTATTAGAACTGTATAATTATCCAGTTGGACTTTTAAATCCATCTGTAAATGGAAAATATGTAACACGGTATCAAGCTAAACATATAACGATTGAAGCCGATGAGCCAATGAAGTGGACCTTGGATGGGGAAAAAGGCAAAGAAAGAGACAAAGCTGAAATACAGGTTGTACCAAGAGCTTTAAAGATTATTTGTTAAAAAATTGCTAGATGAATTTGTAATAAATTCCTAGCTTTTTTTTGTCGCGCAAAAATTTAGAATTTAAAAAAACTTAAAATAATGCTTGATTTCTATTATCTAATTTTTATATCTTATGGAAAATATATTGCAATTTAAAATAATTATTGATATTATGTAAATACCCTATTGAATAGGGTGAAGGAGTGATTTTTATTAAGATTGAAGTTATTAACCCATTCTTAAATGAAGAAGATACAATTGATATTTTTAATGAATTTGGCTTCAATCTTAGAAAAGATTTAAAGCACAATAGTTTGAATCAAAACGATTTTATATCTATCTTATTGGATGCAGAAAGGAGCATAGAAGAGTGTAAATTTGGTAATAGATTGTATGCCAGGGGAGATGTATCAGCGTATAAATTGCGTGTAAAAGATTGTAAGAATAAGTTTGGAGCTTCTGGAGGGTTTAGATTTGTTTATATATTAATCTTAGGTGAGAGCGGACTAGCAATTCCATTTCATATTTATCATAAGCATTCTGGGAAAAAATCGAAAACAGATTTGACAATGAAGGAAAAAAGCCAAATAAAAAAATTAATTGATTCAATCTATGAAGATGAGGAGGACAACTGATGGGTAGGTGGAAAAAATTACGTTCCCTTAAAGGATTTACCACAGAAATAATAGATACGAATGCGATTACCACTAAAGAATTTGTGAAAAATTTAAGGTTAGAATTAAATTTATCACAAAGAGTATTTGCTTCAATACTTGGAGTTAGCGAGAAGACAGTAGAAAAATGGGAGCAAGGGAAAAATCCGGTTCAGGGAGCAACAAGTAGATTACTATATTTGGTTTCGAAACATAATGAATTGATATCAGATATATATAAAATAAAAGGTGTAGTCAGCGAGAAAAATTTAGTTTTCCAAAAAGAAATAGTTGAAACGAATACATATTCATTTTGTTTATCAATCAAGAGTGAAGATTTTACAAAATCGATTAATGATGGCGAAGTTTATTTGGATTCAGTGAAGAATAAAGATAAAAGATGCATGGAAATTTGAGGGTGTTGTTGTGAAAGAAAGAAAAGAAAAATTATTAATAAATAGAGTTTCAGTTTTTCTGGAAGAAATACGATTTATATCAAAAGATGATTCAAGTTTGCCGCAAGAATTACAGGTCTCACAGCAACTTGAATTGGTAGATTGTTCAGAAAAATGTGTGGTTATAAGAATGAAAAGGACGATTTCGTCGGATCAAACTGACGATTATAGTTTATTTGTTTCTAGTGTTGGTAAATTTTATTTAGAAGAAAACAATTATGAATTATTTAAAAACTTAGATGCAATGAGAGAATATGCTACTAATAAGATGGGATTTATTGTTGATAAAGTACAAATGGGAGCTGTGCTAACTCAATTGATTGCGAATATCACTGGTATCTTTGGAAGAAGTCCTATTATTCTGCCTCCGATTATTAACGAAGATGTTATGAAAGAATAAATGTTATTCTATTTGTAGATGAAATTAGTTTTTTACACTGGAATAATATGTTTTATCTCTGATATTAAATATTTCAATTACTTCATTAGGTTGTTTTGAAATTTATAAATTGTTGCATATTCTATTATAAGTGAATGCGTATAAGTGAATGCGGTTTAGAATGTTTAGTGATTTTATCATATTATGCGGCAATGAAAGGGTTTTCAAAAAAAAGAAAAATATTTACATTTTTCTTTAAAAAGGTGTTGACATATTAGTATATTTATTTATAATGTACTCATACAAGTAAATCGGATGAAGATAGAGGTAGCAATGCATCAGAGTACTGCATGGAGTTGGCAAACTAAGAAGTGCAGGAAAGGTAATCATTGCCGAAGGACATAAGGTGGCAACCTTATCCCTGGGGTATTAGGGAATACCTAATACACTCCTTCAAACTTTGAAGAGGGGTTATCTTATAGCAAAGGGACTTTACAAGCTATGCGATAACGCATAGTTTTTCTATTATTTCACCGATTCAGAAAGGATGAAGAGATATGAAAAAATTACTTGCTGCTGCAGCGGTAGCTGCCCTAGCCTTAACAGGCTGTGCTTCTGGAGGTAACACAGAATCAACATCAGATGATAACACTTTTGTAGTCGGTATGGAATGTGCCTATGCACCATTTAACTGGCAAACAAGTACTGAAACAGATACTTCAGTTCCTTTAGGTTCTAGTGGATATGCAGATGGTTATGATGTTCGTGTAGCTCAATATATCGCTGATGAGCTGGGAATGGATCTAGAAATTAAAACAATTTCATGGGATGGTTTATTACCAGCACTTGATTCTGGAGAAATTGATGCAGTCATTGCTGGTATGACAGCTAATGATGAACGTGAACAGGGAGCTGATTTTACAACACCTTACTATGACAGCGAAGGTATGATCATGATCGTAAGAAAAGACAGTGAAGAAGCAACATATACAGATATTCAACAGTTCTCAGGAAAGAATGTTGTAGGTCAAAAAGGAACAAACTACGATGATGTAATCGATCAGATCCAGGGCGTTAACCACGTAACACCAAAACAACAGTATGGTGAAATGATCGTTGCTCTACAACAAGGCGATGTAGATGGTATTACAGCTGAAATGGCAGTTGCTGAAGGTGTAATTGCTGCAAACCCAGATTTAACAGTTGTTCAATTTGATGAAGGAAAAGGTTTTGAAGCGGATACAACTGTTTCAATCGCATTAAAAGAAGGAACAAGAGATTCAGATTTCTTCAAAAAAGTTCAGGAAGCTTTAGATAACTTAGATACAGAGACTCGTAAAGAGTGGATGAGTGAAGCTGTACAGAATCAGCCAGCAGGAGAATAATCATGAGCATTAATTTTCCTAGAGCTCTAGAAATCTTTCAGGAAAATATTTCCCTATTTCTATATGGAATAGGGAATACTTTATTGTTTGCCCTGATTGGTACTTTGGTTGGTTTCTTGATTGGACTTTTAGTTGGAGGAATTCGTGCTATTGAAATCAATGATTACGACAGTACTCCAGTAAAAGCGATTAAAAACATTGGACGCTGGATCACAAGTTTCTATATTTGGGTGTTTCGTGGAACTCCAATGATGGTTCAGGCTATGTTTGTTTACTACTTATTAAGACCCGTATTACAGTGGACACCATTTATTGCTGGTTTAGTTATTATTTCAATTAATACAGGCGCTTATATGGCTGAAATTATTCGTGCTGGTATCCAGTCTGTAGATAATGGCCAGAATGAAGCCGCAAAAAGTTTAGGGATGACAACAATCCAGACTTTGATCTTCATCGTTTTCCCTCAGGCAATCAAAAACACATTCCCATCAATTGGCAACCAGTTGATCGTAAATATCAAAGACAGTTCTATGTTAAATGTTATTGGTGTAACAGAACTTTACTTCCAAACAACATCTGTTGCCGGATCAAATTATCAATACATTGAAACATTCCTTGTTTCTGCTTTGATTTATCTAGTCTTGACAACTTTGGCAAGTTTCTTGTTAAACTTCCTTGAAGGACGTCTTGATGAAGAACGCAAGACCAAATCAATGGATTTTTGCAGTTAGGAGGACCATGAAAAATGAATGAAATTATTCAAATTCAACATCTTCAAAAACACTTTGGAAATCTTAAGGTCTTAAATGATGTTAGCTTTGATATCCATAAAGGGGAAGTTGTTACGGTCATCGGTTCAAGTGGTAGCGGGAAATCAACAATGCTGCGCTGCATTAACTTATTAGAAAGAATGGATGGAGGAAACATCCTTTATCATGGAAAAAATATCTTAGATAATGGAAATGATGTAAATCAATATCGATCTAAAGTAGGAATGGTATTCCAGAGTTTCAATCTTTTTAACAATTTAAGTGTTATTGAAAACTGTATGATCGGACAGATCAAAGTCTTAAAGCGTTCAAAAGAAGAAGCGCGCGCAAAAGCTGAAAAATATTTAAAAGAAGTTGGTATGTTTGAGTTTGCCAATAAGGCAAGTACGAAACTATCTGGTGGACAAAAACAACGTGTTGCCATCGCAAGAGCTCTTTGCATGGATCCAGAAGTTCTGTTGTTTGATGAACCAACAAGTGCTCTAGACCCTGAAATGGTTGGCGATGTTTTGGATGTAATGAAAGATTTGGCTAATCATGGACTAACCATGGTCATCGTTACTCACGAAATGCAGTTTGCTAAAGAAGTAAGTGATCGTGTAATCTTCATGGATCAAGGTGTAATCGCTGAACAGGGAACACCAGATGAAATCTTTAATGATCCAAAACAGGAAAGAACAAAACAATTCTTATCAAGATATTCAAATCGTTAATAGAAGTAAAAGTTTGATTTCAAGAGTGAGTCAAACTTTTTTTGTTGAAAAGGCTTGAAGGTGAAGTTGACTTTAGGTATACACTGATCCTGCAAAGGTGCGATATGAATAAACCATATATTATTTGTCATATGATGTCTTCTGTGGATGGAAGAATTGATTGTGCTATGACAGAACAATTAAAAGGTGTAGAAGATTATTATGAAACATTAGCTAAATTAGATGCAGATACGACAGCCAGCGGAAAAAGAACCGCTGAACTAGAAATGGCTTTATCTGGCAAATATGTTTCTAAGAATTTGGAAATCTATGGAAAAGAAGGGTTTTCTAAGAAGGTGGATGCCAAAGGCTATGAAGTAGTTGTCGATTCCAAGGGAGAATTATTGTGGGAAAAAGAAAATGGGGATGAAAAACCATTGTTGATCATCACCAGTGAACAAGTCACAAAAGAATATTTAAACTATTTAGATGAACAAAATATCTCTTGGATCGTATGTGGAAAAAATACGACAGATTTAATTCAGGCGTCTAAAATTCTCTATGAAGAATTTCATGTAGAAAGAATGGCAGTTGTAGGGGGAGCTGTAATAAATGGTGCTTTTCTAAAAGCTGGTCTACTGGATGAGGTTAGTATTTTAATTGGAGCAGGCATTGACGGAAGAAAAGGTATGCCTGGTGTATTTGATGGATTTGATATAGATCAATCCGTTATCTCTTTATCTTTAAAAGATGTTGAAACTTTTAAAAGTGGTGCTGTATGGATTCGTTATAAGACCGTAAAATAAAGTGCATAGCTATTTTTAGATATTGTTTTCTTGTAAAAATAAATAAAGAATGATAGAATGTGCATAGTTTGACAGTGAAGAAGATAAGTACTGATAGATCTGGAAATGAAGAGATAAAGTGTTTGGTGGAAACTTTACAAGGGTCTGTTAAGGAAGCTACTTTGGAGTTAAAACCGCTTAGTCAGCGTTAACGATAATTAAGGGCATCTTATACAAGATGAACTAGGATGGTACCGCGTTAATAACGTTCCTAGATATAGGAACGTTTTTTTATTTGGATGGAGGAAGAAAACATGAAATATTTAACCGGAAATCAAGTTCGCCAGATGTTTTTGGATTACTTTAAAAGCAAAGGTCATATGATCGAACCAGGAGCAAGCCTTGTTCCAAATAATGATCCAACTTTGTTATGGATCAATGCAGGTGTGGCTGCTTTGAAAAAGTATTTTGATGGTAGTGAAAAACCTCGTTGTAACCGTATTGCCAATGCACAAAAAAGTATTCGTACAAACGACATTGAAAATGTTGGTAAGACAGCCAGACACCACACATTCTTTGAGATGTTAGGAAACTTCTCAATTGGTGATTACTTTAAAGAAGAAGCCATTCCATTTGCATGGGAATTCTTAACAAGCGAAGAATGGATGGGAATTGATAAAGATAAACTATATGTATCTGTGTATACAGATGATGATCAGGCATATAAGATCTGGACAGAAGTATGTAAAGTAGATCCTAGTCATATCTTAAAGACATATGATAACTTCTGGGAAATTGGAAAAGGGCCAGGTGGACCAGACTCAGAAATCTTCTTTGACCGTGGTGAAAAATATGATCCAGAAGGTCTTGGAGAAAAATTGTTCTTTGAAGAAATGGAAAATGATCGTTATGTAGAAGTTTGGAACGTTGTATTCTCACAATATGATTGTGATCCTGAGTTAGATCGTAAAGATTATAAAGAACTACCTCAAAAAAATATCGATACAGGAATGGGACTAGAAAGACTCGTTGCCTTGATCCAGGATGGGGAAACGAACTTTGATACAGACTTGTTCCTTCCAATCATTCACGCAACAGAAAAATTGGCAAAATATCCTTATGAAGGAGAATATAAGATGGCATATCGCGTCATTGCCGATCATATTCGTACTTTAACGTTTGCCTTAAGCGATGGTGCAAACTTCTCAAATAGTGGACGTGGTTATGTATTGCGTCGTGTTCTAAGACGTGCTGTACGCTTTGGTTTAAAATTAGGACTGGAAGATGCATTCTTATATAAATTGGTACCAGTTGTTGCAGACACGATGCAGGATTTCTATCCTTATTTACAGGAACATGTTGAATTCAATCAGAAACTGATCAAAGTAGAAGAAGATACATTCAAGAAAACATTAAAGAATGGACAGGCTCTTTTAGATGAAGAGATTTCAAAGGCAAAAGATGGAAAACTAAGTGGTGAAGTTGTATTTAAACTTTATGATACATATGGATTCCCATTTGAGCTAACACAGGAAATTGCTTCTGAGAGTGGGCTTGAAGTATCTCGTGAAGAATTTGATGTTGAAATGAACAAACAGAAAGAACGTGGTCGTAATGCTCGTAATACAAAAGATTCTTTCGCTACACAAAATGCTGAATTGATGAACTTTACACAGGAAAGTACATTCATTGGATACGATCATATGGAATGCGATGGCAAGATCATTGCCCTATTTAAAGACGGACATATGGTTGATACTTTGTCAGATGAAGGGCAGGTAATTCTAGATACGACTTGTTTCTATGCAGAGAGTGGTGGACAGGTTGCCGATGCAGGTACATTAAGTGCAGATGGTGTAATGTGCAAAGTAACGGATGTTCAAAAGGCAAGAAACAAACAACATATTCACAGTGTAGAAATAGAAAGTGGAATCTTGGAAGTAGGTATGAGCCTACATTGTCATGTAGATGAAGCAAAACGAAAAGCTACAACTGCAAACCACTCTTGTACTCACCTTTTACAAAGTGCATTGAAGAAAGTTGTAGGAGAGCATATTCATCAGGCCGGAAGCTATGTATGTGATGAATACTTACGTTTTGACTTTAACCATTTTGAAAAGTTAACAACAAAACAACTAGATGAAATTGAAGATTTAGTGAATCAGTATATTGCTGGAGCATATCCTGTTACAAAAGAAATCATGGATATTGAAGAAGCTAAAAAATCAGGAGCAACAGCTTTATTCAATGAAAAATACGGAGATCGCGTTCGTGTTGTCACTATGGGCGATGTTTCTAAAGAATTCTGTGCAGGATGCCATGTTGAGAATACATCACAGATTGGTCTATGCAAGATTATTAGTGAAGAAAGCATTGGTTCAGATGCTCGTCGAATCGTAGCTAAGACAGGATATCAGGCTTATAAAGAATGTGCTTCAGAAAAGAATATGTTAGAAAATATTGCAATCAGCGCAAAACAAAAAGGTATTAAGAACATTGATACAAAAGTGGATGCAGCTTACCAGAATATGCATGCTCTTCAAAAAGAAATTGAACAGTTAAAGAATCAAATCTTTGCCCTTAAATCAAATGAATGGGTAAATGAAACGGTTTCTTTGGGTTCGGTAAATGCATTGATCAAAAAAGTTGAAGGTATGGATGCAGGTGCTTTAAAAGATATCGTATCAAATTTGAAGGCAAAAGATCCAAATATCGTATGTTTCTTTGGAAATGTTTCAAATGATAAGATCGTCTTTGTATCTGGAGCTGGAAAAGACGCTGTTTCAAAAGGTGTTCACGCAGGTCAGTTAGTTAAAAAAGCTGCTCAATTATGCTCAGGTAATGGTGGTGGAAAACCGGATATGGCACAAGCAGGTGGAAAAGATATTTCTAAATTAAATGAAGCATTTGAAGCAATTAAATCAGAATTAGCAAACATTTAATTATATTATTAGTTGTAATAAAGATCGAATTTATATTTTTTAGATATTTTTTCGATCTTTTTTTGTCATTTTGGACATTTCCGGTGTGATAGATAAGTGAGAGAGGATTGAAAAAACATAAATGCATGGTTCAATGACAATCCAAGTCTCTCATGATATATTGGAGGTGTGAAAAAATGATACAAAAAGAAAACAGCTTTGGTACGTTTGATCAGGAAATCAATGCCTTCTTCAAGGATGTACATCACTTTGCCTCTTTGATCAATACCTGTCTCTATCAGGGTCAGGAGATCGTCAAACCACAGGATCTGATGCGGGTGGATCCAAAGATCCAGGCCTATACAAGAGATGTGCTGATGTTGTGGAATGGAAGATATGGTTCCTATTATCTGGGCAT
>UMIM01024683.1_pt1 | contig 14194 bp, 10 predicted proteins | sample 1965831 | NCBI WGS metagenome assembly UMIM01 (sample SAMEA4836125, study PRJEB28245) | human gut metagenome | biome: gut microbiome; material: fecal sample | place: Denmark | collected 2008 | reverse complement strand
TCAGAGAGAAGCACTTTCACCAGAAGATGTGAATTATGAAGTCATTCAAAAACACAATAGTAAACTATACAAAGAATATCTTCAATCACCTCTTTGGAAAATTATATCGTCAAAGGTAAAATGGAATGCCAATTATCGTTGTGAAAAATGTGGTTCTACCAAAAATCTTGTAACACATCATACATCTTATGAATTTAAAGGTGTAGAGTTTCTTGCTTTTCATACACTTCAATGTTTATGCTCGAAATGTCATGAAAAGGAGCATAGGAAATAGAATAGAGTGTTTGTAACGATCATTACACGTGCAGTACGGAAAACACGACAACTGTTTCCATAGAAATGGAAGAAGCTCTTGTCTTGCTTGGAATACACGCGCGTTAGCAATTGTAACAGACTCACACAGTAAGAGTAGGTAATTACTGTACGTGTTTTATTCAAAAGTGACGGTGTAGAAAACATTACCGATTTTCAATGCCGGAACCAAGGTTAAGAATTCATGTATCACATTTATTCCAAGCAAGGCATTTCGTGAAAACTCTAAGGTATTCAATCCAAAAATGCCTGGGTTTTGGACGAAGGCATCAGCTATGCCAGTTTTTCTAGCCATAAAAAGTCAAAGATATCACTTCCGCCGGAAGTGTCAGTACCGGAGGCAGTGGTACTGGAGAAGATGGAGATGGTGGCTTTGGATAAGCGTACACAGATACATAACAAAATATAAGCCTGTTTCCTTTTCAAGTCAATAAATTGGGACTGTGTGACTGAAAATGGGAACAGGCTTATTGTATATTGAAGTAATTAAAACTTATGTTGGTTACATATAGAATCTCCTTTTTATTATTTTTACGTTCAGAAATATAAATCATTTATGACATGAAGGACTTTGATGGATTTCATTCTTGGATAGAATTTGATAAGCGTTATTTAAAAGGGTGTAAGAAGCTTCTTTTTGATAAAGATTATTTATGGATTAAAGATGAAAAACTATTATCTAGTGTTTTTGTCTTTTACTATACTTATTATCATTTTGGTATAGAGTTTCTACTTGATAAAGCGGAAGAAGCCAATTACCCTCCATGGAGAAAAAATACAATAATTCAATTGATAAACCTTTGTCAAGATATTGTACATGAAATAAATATGGAATTTTATGAAGAAAATATTTTTACATGGATAAATGATATTCAAGTTCAAAATATTATCAGAGATTATTCTCCTATAACGGAAGATTCTATTAAAGAATATATAATGTCTGAAAATACAAATCTTCTTCTTAAAGCTAAAGCCGTAGGTTACATGATTACCATGATTTATTACTTATCGGAAAAAGCTGCTTTTGCTCAGTACTTTTTCGTAGGTGGACTTGGTTTGTTAATGGGAAGAACATTTGAAGAACTATTTTCTTTTATTGCATTAAATAATCCAACTTTATATAAGTATTTATTATACATAAAGAAATATATAAGCAAAGGATTTCATGCTATCGGTTTCTTTGACGAATATGATTCTAACGAAGATTTTGATAACGACCCTTTTTACGATGGTGATCCTCTTTACTATATTCATAGGAATTTTTTTCGTGTAAAAACACCAAAAGTTATTCTTGCAGATAATGAAATATCTTGGAAGTTTGTAACATTTCTAAATGGTGAGTTACAGATTTATAACCCCAAACACCTTGAAGGGCAGGGTAAATACAAACCTTTTTATTTCAAGACTCAGAAGTCTATAAAGGCATTTAATCAGATAAAGGACTATATCATAAACAAATTGCCACCTATTAAGGCTGTATTTCAGGATGATATTATAGTTGGGATAGAACCGTCAAGTATAGAAAGCATAAACGATACATTAGATGTATTGAAAAGACACACTGAGAATGTTGCTCATATATCAGAAGACATACATAAGTCAGAAAGAGAAAAATTATTAAAACATGAATACACACAGAGTGAAGTTAGAAACTATATAAATAATAAAAAATCTGAATTTTTGGATTTATTATGCCAGTTACATCTTGATGACTATAAAATATACTACTGCCTTGAGAATAGAGTTAATAGCGATTTGATTATGGCAGAAGAAGATGCTTTTATTTTTACGATAGCTACAGCTGATAAAGAAACATTATTGGCTTACGAAAATACTGAAGAAAATAGAGCTACATATTTGTTTATATGCGACAGCAAAGATTTAGAAATGTCTGTCAAGTCTTTAGCTGACTACTTTTCTTCTGGGGTGATAAATAAAAGGGAAACACTTGGGAATAAGATAAGGTATGGCAAGATTACAGGTATAAAGAAATTAATAAAAATAACTCATTCTGATGAATGGTTATGTGAAATTAAATCTGAACAGTCTAAGATATATTAAAACAACATATTATAAATTCATTTTTAACACACTTATGTTTGAACAGAATAGTTTTTTAGAAGAACAGCAATATAAAAAAAAGAAAGAATGGAATGCCATGAAAGAATGTATTCCTTTAATTAATAAATGTCTTCAACTTAACATTAACAAAGATTCTTATGATGATAAATACTCTTGTGAAAGCCCGGATTTTGTTTTTTCCAATAACGGTAAATCTATTGGAGTGGAGGTTGTTGAATGCCATCCTTCGGTAATGGAATGTAAAAAGAAGAATGCTACTGAACAAGCAAATTTTGAAAGGAAAATATGTGATGAATTTAAGGAAAACAAGTTTCTAAAATCTATAACAAAAAACGAAAGATTAAATATTTTAATTGACCGAAAATATCCTAAGGCAAAGAAAAGAAGCTCTGTACAGGAAATCTGTAATGAATTAGAAGATTTATTAAAGTCATGGTATCAGAATACAATTCCTTTATCTGAAAGAAATTATATTGAAAGAATTAGAGTTGCAAAAAGGGCTTGTTGTAATGTCATATATTTTGACACTATATCTCGTTGTATCCCAGTTGATTGGGACGATATCAAATTTTGTATTGAAAAAAAGGAGAAAAAATATAAAGATTATTGCAAAAATACAAAATGTGATGAATATTGGTTATGTGTATGCTGTCCGTATGAAGAAAGTATATATCCGAGTTCAATAGATTATAATGGAAAAGAAAATGAAGCTATAGATTTTCTTTCTCAAAGTCCTTTTTCACGTATTTTTCTAACACCTGATTTAGGAGAGAATATTAATTGGATAAAAGAAGGAAATAAACTTATTGATAGATAAATACTATAAGAGAATTTTATTATCTCGTTCAAGCTCGAAATATTATCAGAGATTATTCCCCTATAATGGAAGATTCTATTAAGGAATATATAATGTCTGAAAATACAAATCTTCTTCTGAAAGCTAAAACTGTAGGTTATATGGCAATCGGCTCTATGCGAAAGATTCTTCCAAGTTTTACTCTTCAAAGAGTAGCCGATATTTTATTTTCCTTCTCTGCTTGATGCTCGGAACTATCTTATTTCAATGCCAATATGACTCAATTAATATTCTGTTTGATGTATCCTTTTTCTTAGCGGTTTCTTAAAAGAAATATATACTTTTGCATCAAAAGAGACAAATATGAGAAATATACTATATATCATTATATTAGCAGTGGCGTTATGTGCATGTAACAATTCCACACAAAAAGATAAGATCTTGGATATGGCAGAATCAATGGTTGTTGAGCATCCCGATTCTGCCCAAACGATACTGGAAACATTATATCCATATTCAAAATTGACACAACAACAAAGAGCACGATGCGGTATATTGCTCGCTACGACAAAACTTCAACAAAGCAAAGCCTTTGCCTCTGATAGCCTATTGGACAACAGTGTATTATATTTCAAGCAAAATTGTGACAGCATAGAGCTATTCAAGGCCTATCAGCTCAAAGCCTATCAGTCTATGTGGCGTGGACAACAGGATTCAATGTTCTATTATTTGCAGCAGTCAATCAACATGATAGGTGAGGGAAATAAAACTCAGCTATATTCTTTGTATATGAAACTGGCAGATATTTATTGTGAACCGTCTGCTGAAAAAGATTACAATAAAGCAATACTATATGCAAGGAAAGCATTAACTTATGCGGAGACAGTACAACAAAAGGCCTATGCTCTGCACCAAATTGGAGCCTGCTATGGCTTCATCAATGAAAATGACTCCGCATTGGTTTATATCGCCCGTGCCATTGATTTTTCACAACAAAATAAAGGAGAATCTAATTATACAACCTATGTGCTGAATTATGCAAATACACCAGGCGTAAATTACGAAAAAGCCAAAAGCTATTTAACGGAATTACCTGAAAACAGTTTGGGAAAATTGATTACTTTAGGTTTTCTTAATCTAAACAACAGGCATACAGGCATTGCAAAATATTTTTGCGGCAAAGCTGATTCGTTATATAGCAGTGCTCCCGATAAGTATTCAATCAATACATACAACAGTCTTAGAATACTCAATGCATGTGTAAAGTACACCTTGGGTGAAGAAGTTTCTGCAAGTGAAGGGATTTCAAGGAACGATTCAATTTCACAAGTCATTTCAAGAAAAGAAGCTCTGAATAATGAGATTTCAAGCAACAACTTACTATTGCAGAAACACATTCATGAATCTCAACTAAGAACCCAAAGAAAGATTGTCATCATATTATCAATCGTATTCTTTGGTATAATATTGTTCTTTCTATACGACAGAAATAACAAGAAGCGATATATCAAAATAAGAAAAGAACTGGACCAGATTCGTGTCAATCAGATAGAATTACAATCCATCGATGCTGAAAATGACCAAAATTCTGAATTGACTGAGATTTGGAAGAAAAGAGCTGATATTTGCAGAGACAATTTCATGCGGAATGGATGGATGAAGAAACTTCAAATATTGGAAGGGAATGACAAACATTCCAATGGTTCTTTTCTTCCGCCTGCAGAAAGGGACAAACTCAGGAAACAGTTATTCGAAGAATTCACAGACATGATAATCGATATAAAAGCGGCAGGTAATGGAGTCAATCTGGATGATCTGACACTATGTCTCTTTTGTCTTCTGAAAATAAATAATACAACGATTTCCAAGTGCATGGGGGCTTCGGAAAACGCTATCAGAACCCGAAAAAGCAGACTTAAAGAAAAGCTTGACCCTCAGATGTATCAATTTATATTCGGTAGATAATAGACTGATATACATTATAATATACAAACATTGAAACAAATGTGAAACACTGAAACGCACATTGCAACAAATCTGCAATGCATAGTCCTAAAGCCCCTATAACTAAAATCATACTTTTGCATTGAGTCATAAAAATGCAAGCAAGTATGAAAAGAAATCTTTTATTTATTTTCGTTTTAATGATTGTGCCATTTACTGTCAATGCGCAAATCAAAGGTGTGGTATGTGACGAGAACCAGAACCCCGTAGAGTTTGCAAATGTTATTTTGATGGGTGCTGATTCCGTATATATCGCAGGAACAGTAACAGACGCAAGTGGTAAATTTGATTTTTTTACCGATTATGCAAAAGCAAAGTTTCTACAGATTTCTGCTCTCGGATACAAGACAATCATAAAAACACTGGATGAGAAAAACGATATTGGAACACTCGTGCTTGTTTCAGACAATATCCTGCTGGACGAAGTTACGGTAACGGCACAACGGCCTTCTCCACATTTGACAAAAGGTGGCATAATCACAACTGTAAATGGGTCTGTTTTGAGCCTGCTCGGGAATGCAATGGAGGTGATTGGACAACTTCCGGGCGTGATGCGTGAAGATGACAAATTTACTGTTTTTGGCAAAGGGACACCAATAATATATGTGAATGGGAGAAAACTGACGGATAACAGCGAATTATATAGAATGTCATCAAAAGATATTGCAAGTGTGGAAGTAATCAGTAATCCGGGGGCTAAATATGGCGCGGAAGTAAAATCGGTGTTATTAGTCCGCACACTCAAGAAACAAGGAGACGGATTAAGCGGCTCAATACAAGGTGTCGTCCGAGCTGCTCACTCCTGGTCTAATTCGGACAACCTTTCACTCAATTTCAGGAAAAATAATCTTGACATATTCGGGGCCTTTGCTTTTGACCATTCAAGACGATATCAGCAGCAGAAAAATGTCACCATGATAAATACTGGGCATAATCTGTATGAGCTGAATTCTGACATTATCATATTGCCTGTCAGCACAACTTATAATGCCAATTTAGGTCTCAACTGGCAAATTAACCCTAAGAATGTATTGGGAGCAAAATATGAATTTCGAGGTACACCTTACAATCATTCAGACTGGACCACAAATGAAACAATCGAATTAAATGGTATCCTCGATGATAAAATAGATTACTATACATACTGGAAAAGAAAGAATGTGCCGGCGAACATATTGAATATGTATTACATAGGTGAATATGGTGATTGGACGCTTACTGTAAATAACGACTATTATTCAAGTCGCAATAAAGCTGAACAGGAAATAGATGAAGTCAGTTTATCGGAAGGAGAATCGACAATAAGTAGCCTGAATCACATCCACAGTTCAATGTTTGCCTCCAAATCCGTTCTGGATTACGACTTTGGCAAAAATACACTTGAGGCCGGTTATGAGTACACCTATACAAACAGAACTGACCGATATGATAACTATAATGATTTTTTGCCGGATGCGGATGACAATATCAAGGAACATAATATTGCCGGTTTCATAAGTGCCACTTTCCCCATAGGAGTTTATGAACTTTCAGGGGGATTAAGGTATGAGCATACTATATCCGATTACTATGAGAATGGGCTCTTGGTATCAGAGCAAAGCCGAAAATATGACCGTCTGTTTCCCAATATAGACTTTACGTTCCCCATTAAAAAAGCTAAGTTTACGCTATCATATACTGCCAAGACAAAGCGTCCGCTGTATAGTCAATTAAGCAGCAATATACAATATGATGACCGTTTTACCTATGAGACAGGGAATCCACTATTGAAACCGGAAATGAATCACGATGTTTCATTGACCGGTATTTACAAATGGGTTTTCTTTTCAGCAAGCTATCAATATGTAAAAGATGCTATAGTCGGTATTGTGGAAGCATATAAGGAAGGAGAACCCGTAAATCTGATGACTTATATGAATTATGATCATATCTCAGAATATACAGCGATGGTATCTCTATCCCCTGAAATATCAATCTGGTCACCTCGTCTCCAATTTAATCTGATGGGACAAGACCTTAAAATTCCATTTATGGGGACAGAACTGCGAATGGACAATCCATTGTTGTTTATCAATTTCTACAACAGCCTATCTGTCGGAAAAGGTTTCACCATTACAGGTGATATGCTATATCATACATCGGGAGATATGGATGTGGTTACACTAAAACCGTCATGGCAAATAAATCTGGGTGTAACCAAAACAATCGGTAACTGGTTCTTCCAGCTTAGTGCCACAGATATATTCAAAACAGCCCGTAATTCAATGATAACCTATGGAACTCAAATGAAACTTGACAAATGGAACTATAGTGATTCACAGGCTGTTCGGCTCACCATACGTTATGCATTTAACTCTACGATGAGCAAATATAAAGGAAGGGGTGCCGGTCAAAGCGAAAAGAATCGTTTATAGGATTCAGATTAAGAGAATTACTCTACTAAAAAGGGAGAACCCAGCGGCAATACACCGAAAGATTTTCAGTTTATCAACAGAGAAATAGTCTGGTTAAATCAGGAAAACTTTTCTCAGTACTGCCAAGGAAGTACTCCAGTACTGTCAAAGGAGTACTGCAGTACTTTCAGGGGAGTACTCCAGTACTTCTTAGGAAGTACTGGCATTGGGTAAAAAGAATGGCTACTTCAGGTCTTAACAAGTACAGAATGTCTTGTCTGGAGCACTTTATCCTTGTATGTCCTTCTTCAGTGTGAAGACGAATTCCAGTCCTCCGGTCGGCATGTTCTTGGCGAAAATAGTTCCTCCATGGAAAAGAACCGCATTTTTGACAATGGCCAGTCCCAAACCTGTACCTCCCAGTTTCCGTGACCGCCCTTTGTCTACTCGGTAAAACCGTTCGAACAAACGGTTGAGATGTTCTTCCGGAACTCCCACGCCTGTGTCTGAGAAGCTGAAATAGTAGAACTTTTCATCTTCCCGGAAACACTTGATGGTGATTTGTATATTCGTTCCTGCGTATGCGATTGCATTATCTGTCAGGTTCCGGAAAATGGAGTAGAGCAACGAACTGCTTCCGGTCAGGATGATTTCCGGCGGGAGCTTGTTGACCACCGTGATGTGTTTCTCTTCCAGTCCCAGTGTCACTTCATTCAGAATGTTCTCTACAATCTTGCTCAAGTTGACCGATTCTTTTTCTACCATTTCCGGGGCTTCATCCATACGGGTCAGGACGGAGATATCCCGTAGCAGGAAGGTCAGCCGGTTGCTTTGCGCATAGCTTCTTTCCAGGAACGTCCGTACATTCTCCTGAGGAATATTCGGATTGTTGATGATGGTTTCCAGGTATCCCTGAATACTGCTGACGGGGGTTTTCAGTTCATGGGCAATGTTTTGGGTCAGCTGACGTTTCAGGCGAGCCTGCTCTTCTTCCTGCGTGATATCGATGATGGATATCTCAAACGACATATCTTGGAAGATGATACATTCCAGCGTGAAGCTGCGCGCATTCTTGTTGATATGTAGAGAATAGCGTTTCTCTTCTTTGTTAGGATTGCCTTCATTCCGGTTCAGAAATTCCGTGATAGGTTTCAGTTCCGGAATGTCGAAAATCTCATTGGTGGAACGCAGGTTCCGGTCGGAGATGTTGTTGATGTATTGCGTGAACAGGTTGTTGACCAAAATTTCTTTCCGTTCCTTGGTGAAGACTCCCAAACCTTCATGAGATGTCTGGAGGTGAGAAATCAGCTTTTCGCGTTCAATGTAAAGAGCTTCTTTGGCTCGGTGAAGACGCTTGTATATTTTAATAATATGTTGTGAGATTTCACCTAATTCGTTTTTAGGGAAAGTTTGCAGGATATCCATGTCAATCGGTTCATTGCGGTCGGCCTTCATCGCAAACTGCTGCAGTTTGGTGATGGATTTTCCTAGCTTTCGTGTAAAACGATAGAAGATAAAAATCAATACCAGGCAGATGACAAGGGCAAACCACAGGTAGCCGGAGTCTGCTTGAAGGTGTTCAGCCAGGCTCAGGTTATAGGGTAGGGCGGCCCGGATGATGAGACGATACGGGGGAAAATAGCGTGCCGAGTAGAAATATTCTTCTCCCTGAATGCTTTCCGACTGTCGGCTGATGGAATAACCGCTTCCATACATCAGTGCATCTTGTACTTCCTTGCGGGAGGAATGGTTGGCGAATTTCTGCCAGTTGGCATTGGTGTTGTCATAAATCACCTTTCCAGAGGGTTCAATGAGGGTCACACGCAGATTAGGCATCATGTGAGTGGTCACATAACGCTGCATGGAATCCGGGTTGAATCCGTGGTGTTCGGAAATGAAATCGCACAGTTGGTTGTTGTAATTCTGTAGTTGTGTGTTCAGCAGTTCTATTTTATAGGCTTTTTCGCGTTTGTATTGGAACAGCATGAAGCATACTGCATATCCCAGAAACAGGAATATGACAGAAAAGAACAACCTCTGGCTGAAAGGGAGGATGCGGTAAGAAAATTTTGTCATGGTTATACAGCCCTCATTTATTCACATTCAAAACAGTAACCATAGCCGAGGCGGGTTACAATGTATTGTCCATATTCACCGATTTTTTTGCGAAGACGTGTGATATTGACGTCGATGGTGCGGTCGAGTACATAGACTTCGTCATGCCATACTTTGGCCAGAATGTCTTCGCGCGAGAATACTCGTCCTTGATTCTGAAGCAATAGCAGAAGTATCTCGAACTCTTTCTTGGTCAGTGAAACTTCTTCATTGTTAATGGTGACTTTTTTCTTGGGTATATTGACCACCAGACCTTTATACGTGAGCTGGTCAGGTACCTGTGTCTGTACACCGGCTGTACGGCGCAACACGGCCTTCACCCTCATGATTACCTCACGGAGAGAGAAAGGTTTGGATATATAGTCATCTGCTCCCAGGTTGAATCCGGTCAGTGTATCATTTTCCGTGTCTTTGGCCGTAATGAAAATGATAGGAATATTTTCAGTGTCCTTGTTCTTTTTCATCATGCTGGCCATTTTGAAGCCGGAGATTTCTCCCATCATCACGTCCAGCAATATCAAATTGTAGTGTGGAAGATCCAGTTTCAACGCTTCTTCGGCAGAGTTGGCTGTGTCTACCGTATAACCTTCCATTTCGAGATTGAATTTCAGAATCTCGCACAGGTCTTCTTCATCGTCTACGACTAAAATCCGATAATCGTTCATGCGCATTTTCTATTAGGATTAATACAAAATTCTATATGATTTAGTTTTCGTTACAAAGATGACCTCTTTTTGTTTCGTCCTTATGAAATAGATATTACATTTGGGTTACAATGTGGGTTTGGTGAACTCTCCGGCTATGGAGCGACTCATTTCATTGCGTATTTCCCTGGGACTAAGTCCATGTCCAAGCAGAAACATCAGTTTGGTCAATACGCTTTCTACTGTAGCATCATAGCCGCTGATTACTCCTGCATCCAATAAGTGAAGTCCGGTTTCATAACGTGCCATCTCTACCATTCCCGTCTGGCATTGCGAGATATTTACGATGACAATGCCTTTCGCTGTGGCTTCAGAAAGCAAGCGGATGAACCAAGGCTTTTGAGGGGCATTTCCTGAACCGTATGTTTTCAGTACCACCGCTTTCAGCCCGGGAGTATTGAGTACTGTGCGTACGATGTTTTCCTGAATTCCAGGAAAAAGGGTCAGGATAATCACATTGGTATCAAAAACATAATGGGCGTGCATCGGAATGTCGGGGGTTGCTTTTCGGATGCGGTCGTATTCATATTTGATATGGATACCTGCAGTGGCTAATGCCGGATAATTGTAAGAGCGGAAAGCATTGAAATTTTCTGCATTGATTTTTGTGGTACGGTTTCCACGAAGCAGAAGGTTTTCAAAAAAGATGCATACCTCTGGTACAACCGCTGTTCCGTCAGGATGCTTGGCTGCGGCGATTTCAATGGAGGTAATCAGATTTTCCTTTCCGTCTGTGCGCAGCACTCCGATAGGTAGTTGGCTTCCAGTAAGAATAACCGGTTTGCTCAGGTTTTCCAGCATGAAACTCAGGGCAGAGGCTGTATAAGCCATCGTATCTGTACCATGCAGGATGACGAAACCGTCAAAATTATCGTAGTTATATTGGATAATCTTTACCAGTTTCGCCCACAAAGCCGGTTCCATGTCAGAGGAATCAATGGGAGGATTAAACTGATAGGAGGAAATACGGTAGTTGAATCGCTTCAGTTCCGGTACGTTTTCTTGAAGCTGGTCAAAATTAAAAGCTTCCAAGGCACCGGTTTCGGGGTTTTCAATCATACCGATTGTTCCTCCTGTGTAAATGAGTAATACGGAAGGATAATCTGGTTTTATCATTTGGCTCTTCGTTTAGTTTGGCACAAAGATAGCAAAAATATGTTTATACCGATAAATTAACCCTATAAAAATAACAGAATGATTAATTATTCCTCCTTTTTCAGCATTTCTAAAAGTCGGTCGATAGCTTTTTCTGGATTTTTCTCTTCTTCCAGCAGGCTGACAAATTTGCTTCCAATGATACATCCGGCTGCATGAGCGGCGGCTGCCTCGTAAGTATTCTTATTGGAGATGCCGAAGCCAATCATGCGTGGATTCCGCAGGTGCATCTGTTCGATACGCTGGAAGTAGGCTTGTTTTTGTGCATTGAATTCTTTCTGTGCTCCTGTGACGGCAGCCGAAGAGACCATGTAGATGAATCCATTGGTGTGTTCGTCGATTTGGCGGATACGTTCTTCGCTGGTTTCCGGAGTAATCAGCATGATGACATGGAGTCCGTATTTGTCGGCTACAGGACGGTATTCGTTCATATAATCCTTGAAAGGCAGGTCGGGGATGATGACTCCATCGATTCCGCACTCCTGACATTTCTTGCAGAAATTCTCAAAACCATACTGCATGATAGGATTCAGGTAGCCCATCAATACCAGTGGCATCTGTACTTCCGGGCGGATATACTCCAGTTGGCTGAACAAGGTGCGGAGGGTCATGCCGTTGCGCAGGGCCTGAGTGGCTGCATGCTGGATGACAGGTCCGTCGGCCATCGGGTCGCTGAACGGGATTCCGACTTCGATCATTTGTACACCTTTGCGCTCCAGCGTGCGGATTACCTCGGCAGTTCCCTCCAAAGTGGGAGTACCTGCGCAGAAATAAATGGAAAGTATGTGGTCTTTGTGTGTGCGGAATAATTGGTCAATACGGTTCATAATTACTAATTTTTAAAAGTTGTACTTGTTTTGTTTGAATGAATGAATAAAAGTGGAAAGGGAAGAGGCATCTTTCATTCCAGGTGCCTGTTCGAAACCACTGTTCAGGTCGATGCCGGCCCAGCGGGGATGATGAAAAGCAGCCAATGCTTCCAGACTGGTGGGGTTCAGTCCCCCGCTCAGCAGGAAGGGAACTGAACCTTGATAGTGGGTCAACAGTTCCCAGTCAAAACTCTTTCCGGAACCTCCATATCCTTGGCAGGGAGTATCGAACAGGAAATAATCACAAAATGGAATATAATCTTCTGTTGTCTGCACGTCTTCTGGCGTACGCAAGGAGAATGCTTTGATGACTTTTATCCCTGTAGCTTGAAGCTGCTGGCAAAATCCGGGTGATTCCTTGCCATGAAGCTGTACGAAATCCAAATGCCAGTCAGCGATTCGTTCCTGAATGTGTGGAAGGGAAGCATTGACAAACACTCCTACCTTTTGTAATGAGACCGGAAGATACTCCGGTACTCCTTCTACATAACGTGGAGAACGTTCGTAGTCGATGAATCCCATCCAGTCGGCCCCGGCTTGTTCTACCTGACGGATATTTTCAGCGTCCCTCATGCCGCAAACCTTGACAATCATAGGGCTGCTGCTTGAAGAAAGTCCGACAATGCCTGTGCGGGGGAAGGGGTTTTCATAAACCTTTCTCCCATCAGGAAGCCCCTGAATCCGGTTTCCCGCAGTTGCTTGAGCGTCTCGGGTTGGGAAATACCGCTTTCGGATACCCATAAAAGTTCTTTGGGAAGTTTCCGGGCCAGGCGGAAGGAATTCTCCACATCGGTATGGAAGGTACCCAGGTTGCGGTTGTTCACCCCAATCAGGTTTACATATTCATGCAGGTAGTCGAGCTCTTTTTCCGCGTGAATCTCCAACAGCACCTCCATTTCCAACTGATGGGCCAGTTTGCCCAAGTCTTTACATTCGTCGATGGTCAAGGCGGCTGCAATGAGGAGAACCACATCTGCTCCTGCCAATTTGGCCTGATAAAGCTGGTAAGGGCTGATGATGAAATCTTTGCGCAACACCGGAAGCTGGACCAGCGGACGGACGGTCTGCAAATCTTTCAGGCTTCCTCCAAAGAACTCCTGGTCGGTCAATACTGAGATGCCGGAAGCACCAGCCTGTGCATAACCCGGAACGATGATTGCGGGGTCTGCCTCTGGAGCTATCCATCCTTTGGACGGAGAGCGTCGCTTGAATTCGGCGATGATGCCTGTCGGAGAGCTGGCCAATGCTTGTTTCAGGCTTTTTGTCGGACGGGAAGGATTCGTTTCCAATTGCCGTATCAGGAAGTCGCGGGATACCGCTTCTTCCTGATGGGTAATTTCTGTACGTTTATGGGCGACGATAGTCTGTAAAATATCAGTAGTCATAATTTATTCTTGGTTAAGAGTAAGGAATTTGTGTAATGTGGCCAATGCCTTTCCGCTTTCGAGCGATTCTTTGGCCAACGCCACACATTCTTCTATTTTCTTTTGCGGTTCCAAAGCCTGGATGGCAAAGGAAGCATTGATTAGTACGCAATCAGTCTGTGCTTTGCTGCCTTCATTGTGAAGCACACGGTCGAAAATGGCGGCAGCTTCTTCCGGGGTCTTTCCTCCGTAGAGTTCTTCCTGACGTGCCATCGAGAAGCCCAGTTCAGAGGGACGGTAGATGGTTTCATAGCGGTTGGTCATGACCTTGAATTCATCGGTCAGCGAGATTTCATCGTATCCGTCCAGGTTGTTGACCACGGCAAACTGGATACCGAGT
>UMIM01015595.1_pt1 | contig 14303 bp, 9 predicted proteins | sample 1965831 | NCBI WGS metagenome assembly UMIM01 (sample SAMEA4836125, study PRJEB28245) | human gut metagenome | biome: gut microbiome; material: fecal sample | place: Denmark | collected 2008 | reverse complement strand
CCCGCCGGAGAGTACAAGGTTACGGACACGATCGCCGTCATCACCGATGCCGACGGTCGGGATCACGATATTACGATGGTTCAGCGGTGGCCCGTGAAGCAGGCCGTGCGCTGTTACCGGGAGAAGCCACGCCCCTCGCGCGTCATGGAGACGGGCGTGCGGGCCATCGACACTTTCAACCCGCTGGCCGAGGGCGGTACGGGCTTCATCCCCGGACCTTTCGGTGCGGGTAAGACGGTGCTTCAGCACGCGATCTCGAAGCAGGCCGATGCCGACGTAATTATCATCGTGGCCTGCGGCGAGCGTGCCAACGAGGTGGTCGAGATCTTTAAGGAGTTCCCCGAACTGGTCGATCCCCGCACGGGCCACAAGCTCATGGAACGTACCATCATCATCTGCAATACTTCGAACATGCCCGTCGCAGCGCGTGAGGCGTCCGTTTATACGGGTATGACTATCGGTGAATACTACCGTTCGATGGGCCTCAAGGTGCTCGTTATGGCCGACTCGACTTCGCGTTGGGCGCAGGCGCTGCGCGAGATGTCCAACCGTCTGGAGGAGCTTCCGGGCCAGGACGCCTTCCCGGTCGATCTTTCGGCGATCATTTCGAACTTCTATGCGCGGGCCGGTTTGGTCAAGCTGAGCAACGGCAAGACGGGTTCGGTGACCTTCCTGGGTACGGTGTCGCCTGCCGGCGGTAACCTCAAGGAGCCGGTGACCGAATCGACGAAGAAGGCAGCCCGCTGTTTCTACGCCCTTTCGCAGGGCCGCGCCGATTCGAAGCGTTACCCGGCTATCGACCCGCTGGAGTCCTACTCGAAATACCTCGAATATCCCGAGATCGAGGAGTACCTCGACACCCGCATCGAAAAGGGCTGGGTGGAGAAGGTTTATACGGGCAAGACGCTCGTGCAGCGCGGTAAGGAGGCCAACGACCAGATCAACATCCTGGGTGACGACGGCGTGCCGGTGGAGTACCACGAGCGGTTCTGGAAGTCGGAGCTGATCGACTTCGTGATCTTGCAGCAGGACGCCTTCGACGAGATCGACGCCAACTGCCCGATCGAACGCCAGAAGATGATGTACGAGATGGTGCTCGACATCTGCGACCGGGAGTTCGGGTTCACCGGTTTCGAGGAGTGCGCATCGTTCTTCAAGGGCCTGATCAACCTCTTCCGTCAGATGAACTATTCGGAGTGGAAATCGGAGAAATTCGAGGACTACCGCCGTCAGATCGAGAAAACAGTGAGTGAAAAAGAATCCAAATAAGGCGCGGTATGACAACACGAGCATTTCAGAAGATATATACCAAGATTGAAAACATTACCAAGGCGACCGTGACGCTGCGTGCCGAGGGCGTGGGTAATGACGAGCTGGCCACCGTAGGCGGCAAGTTGGCCCAGGTGGTGAAGATTATGGGCGACCAGGTGACTTTGCAGGTTTTCGCGGGCACGGAGGGTATTACCACCGATTCGGAGGTTATTTTCCACGGCGAACCCCCGAAGCTGCGCGTTTCGGACAACCTGGCGGGCCGTTTCTTCAACGCCTACGGCGAACCCATCGAGGGCGGCGAGCAGATCGAGGGCGAAGCCCGCGAGATCGGTGGTCCGACGGTGAATCCGTTCCGCCGCATCCAGCCGTCGGAGCTGATCGCCACGGGTATCGCCGGCATCGACCTCAATAATACGATCGTGACGGGCCAGAAGATTCCCTTCTTCGCCGACCCGGATCAGCCCTATAACGCCGTGATGGCCAATGTGGCCCTGCGTGCCAAGGCCGACAAGATCATCTTGGGCGGCATGGGTCTCTCGAACGACGACTTCCTCTACTTCAAGCAGGTGTTCGAAAACGCCGGTGCGCTCGATCGCATCGTTTCGTTCGTCAATATCACGGAGAATCCCCCGGTGGAGCGTCTGCTCGTGCCGGACATGGCCTTGACCGCCGCCGAATATTTCGCCGTCGATAAGGGTGAAAAGGTGCTGGTGCTGCTGACGGACATGACCCTTTACGCCGATGCGCTGGCCATCGTATCGAACCGTATGGATCAGATTCCTTCGAAGGACTCGATGCCCGGTTCGCTCTACTCCGATCTGGCGAAGATCTATGAGAAGGCCGTGCAGTTGCCCAACGGCGGCTCGATCACCATTATCGCGGTGACGACCCTTTCGGGCGGCGACATCACGCACGCCATCCCCGACAATACGGGTTACATCACCGAGGGTCAGTTGTTCCTGCGCAACGATTCGGACACGGGTAAGGTTATCGTCGATCCGTTCCGTTCGCTGTCGCGTCTGAAACAGTTGGTGATCGGCAAGAAGACCCGCGAGGATCATCCGCAGGTGATGAACGCTGCCGTGCGTCTCTACGCCGATGCGGCCAATGCCAAGACCAAACTGGAGAACGGCTTCGACCTTTCGGACTACGACGAGCGTGCGCTCAAGTTCGCTTACGACTATTCGGAGAAACTGCTGGCGATCGATGTCAATATCGAAATTACGCAGATGCTCGACACGGCGTGGGAGCTCTTCGCCAAATACTTCTCGAAGGAAGAGGTGGCCATCAAGAGCGAACTGGTGGAGAAATACTGGCCTAAAACCGAGTAGAGCAATTCAACTCAAACAGAATGGCTATAAAATTCCAATATAACAAGACCTCGCTGGGCGAACTCGGAAAACAGCTGAAAATGCGGCAGAAGGCGCTCCCTACGATCAAGAGTAAGGAGTCGGCCCTGCGTTCCGAAGTGAAGAAGGCGAAGGACACCGCACAGGATTTCCGACGGCAGTTGGACGCGCTCACGGCGCAGTACGACTACATGGTTTCCCTGTGGGGTGAGTTCGATGCGGACCTGCTGCGCATCGCCGACGTCGATCTTGCGGAGCAGAAGATCGCGGGCGTGCGTACGCCGGTGTTGCAGGACATCCGTTTCGAGGAGAAGGATTACGACCTCTTCTCGGCTCCCGTGTGGTTCGCCGACGGAGTCGATATTCTCAAGCGCCTCGCGCGCCTGGGTATCGAGTTCGAGGTGTTCAACCGCAAGATGGAGTTGCTGGATTTCGCACGCCGCAAGACTACTCAGAAGGTAAACCTCTACGAAAAGGTGCAGATACCCGGGTACGAGGATGCCATACGCAAGATCAAACGCTTCATGGAGGATGAGGAGAACCTCTCCAAGTCGGCTCAGAAGATCGTGAAAACCAAACAACAGCAAGCCGGGGAGGGCGCGATGTTATGATAGCGAGAATGTCGAAATACGACCTGGTACTCTATGCGGGTCAGAGCAGCGACTTCATCGAGAAGCTGCGCGGCCTGGGGCTGGTCGATATCACCACTACGGGTTGGGAGCCTTCGGACGAAGACCGTCAGCTGCTGCTTACGATCGACAACCATCACAAGGCGGTCGAGACCCTGAAACGATTCTTGGAGGACGAGCGCTTTGTCAAGGACGAGCAGCCCATCGCCGACGGCGGCGAGGCTTTCGACCGCTACATGGCCGCTACGCAGCAGGCAGCGGCGCTCCGTTCGGAGATCGCACGCTTGCAGAAAACCGCCGACGAGCTGCGTCCCTGGGGCGATTTTTCGGTCGATACGCTTCGCAAGTTAGCGGACAAGGGCGTGGTGTTGCGCTATTTCTTCACCAGCCGTGCGGCTTACGAGAAGGATATCGAGGCGTGGTCGGAGCGTTATACGATCGCTCTGGTGCACGAGGGTGAAACCTTCGATTACTTCGTGGTCGTGACCCGGCCGGGCGAGGAGGTGGTGCTCGATGCGCAGGAGGTCAAGGCGCCGACGATGGACTGTCGTCAGGCCGAAGCCCAGATCGCCGAGGCTCGCAGGAAGCTCGCGGAGCTGGATCGGGAATTTTCCCGTGCGGCTCTTTCGGTGGAGGCGATCCGCCGGCATGGGATCGAGCTCAAGCGGAAGTTGGAAGAGATTCGCGTGAAGAATACTGCGCAGCCTGAAGCCGACGGTACGCTGGTTATTCTGGAGGGGTGGGCCGAGGAGTCCGATTCCGCGAAGGTAGATGCTCTGCTGGCCGAATACCCCAATCTGATTTTCCTGAAGAGTACGCCGACCCCCGAGGACAATACCCCGGTGAAGCTGCGCAACCGTCCCTTCGCCCATCTGTTCGAGGTGATCGGCGCGATGTATGCGCTGCCCAAATACGGCACGATCGATTTGACACGCTTCTTCGCGCCTTTCTATATGATCTTCTTCGGCTTCTGTATGGCCGAGGGCGGTTACGGACTGGTCATCATGCTGGGCGGTTTGGCCGCAGTGATGCTGGGTCGCAAGAAGGGGAGTTCAGCCATGAAGGAGATCGGTATGCTGACGATGCTGTGCGGATTTTCGGGCATGGTCTTCGGCCTGATGTCGGGCTCGTTCTTCGGATTGCAGCTTTCCGAATGGGAGTGGCTGGGCAGCCTGCGCGATCACCTGCTGACACCGGACATCCTCTTCCCGCTTTCGATCGGACTGGGTGCCGTGCAGGTGCTTTTTGCCATGATGATCAACGCTTATGTCACGGCCCGCAGCTTCGGCCTGCGCTATGCGCTGGGGCTGATCGGCTGGATCATCGTGCTGGTCGATAGTGCTGCTGCGTTCCTGTTGCCCGAGAGCGTGGGCTTCACGTTCCATTCGGTCGCTTATCTGGTGATCCTGGGCGTCGGCCTGGTGCTGATGTTCTTCTTCAATTCGCCGGGCAAGAATATCTTCGTGAACTTCGGACTCGGTATCTGGAATACCTATAATAATGTGTCGGGGCTGGTGGGCGATCTGCTGTCGTACATCCGTCTGTTCGCCATCGGCCTTTCGGGTGGTATTCTGGCGATGGTCTTCAACCAGTTGGCCGTTGGTATGAGTCCCGATATTCCGGTCGTGAAGCAGCTCGTGATGTTGCTGATCCTGCTGCTGGGACACGGCATCAACCTCTTCATGTGCGTTCTCTCGTCGGTGGTGCATCCGCTGCGTCTGACGTTCGTGGAGTTCTACAAGAACGCCGGGTTCGAGGCCGCAACGCGCGTCTTCACCCCGTTGAAAAACGAATAAACTAAATGATAATCAATATTAACAACTAAAACAAAATTCGATTTATGGAACCTATTACGTTGGGCTATCTCGGTATGGCCATCATGTTTACTCTGGCGGCCGTAGGCAGTTGCTATGGTACTACTATCGCGGGCAATGCCGCAGTCGGTGCGATGAAGAAGAACCCGAATGCCTTCGGTAACTACATCATCCTGTCGGGTCTGCCCGCTTCGCAGGGTCTTTACGGCTTTGCCTCGCTCTTCCTTATCATGAATTACCTGACCGATTCGGTTACGATGCTGCAGGCGGCCGCTATCTTCGGTTTGGGTATCTTGGTCGGCCTGGTGAACTTTTTCTCGTCGTATCGTCAGGGCCAGCTTTGCGCCAACGGTATCGCTGCCGTAGGTAACGGTCATGACGTGGGTACCAAAACCCTGATCCTCGCCGCTTTCCCGGAGTTGTACGGTATTTTGACCGTGGCGATCACCTTCCTGGTAACCGGTCTGATGAAGTAATCGAAATCCCGGATTTCGAAAGAACAGGCGGAGCTTCTGCAAGCTCCGCCTGTTTGTGTTTTGTGAGGAAGAGGGTGTGTGTGGAGGGGTTTTGGAGAAGGCATGAGAGGGGACGGTTCGATTCGAGGTGGAGTAAATTGCGGGGTTCGGCAATGTTGCTGTGTCCCGGCAGATCGGACGGTTACGGGGTGGAAACCGCTGGAATTCCGGGGTGTCTTCGGAATCCGGTCATGTCAGTCATAGACGGCTGTTTTGTGTGGTCGGCTTTGTTGGGTATGCTGCTTTATTCTGTTGTTTGGAGCGCTTGTTCGATTTGCTCGATCAGCAGGCGTTGTATTGTTGCGTCGTAGTCGGTTTCGGAGAGCAGGATTTTGCCATTGGGACTGATGATAAAGTTGCGGGGAACGTATCGGGTGGCGTAGAGCGAGTAGATTGACATGTCGGGATCCAGACCTACGGAGAATGCGATTCCCAGCTCGCGGCAGAACTCTTGAACGGTCTGCTGCGTTTCGCCTCGATTGATTGGAAGGAAGCGAAATTTCCGGTCAGCAAAGCGATCGACGATTTGGGTTTGCATCTGCTGCATTTGTTTCCGGCAGGTCGGGCACCACGTGGAGAAGAAGGTAAGCAACACCACGTTGCCTTGCAGGTCGGACAGGGTGATCGCTGTGTCGTCGAGCATTCCGACCGTGAAGTGAGGGGCCTCCTCTCCGACGCGGACGAGCGTGGTTTCCTTTTCCGTCGGGATCTCTTCGGAAAGGCAGCCCGTTAGGGCGAGTACAAGCAGGAACAGCACAATAGTCGGCTGTACGGTCCGGTATAGAAGTCCGAGATGTCGTGTAAGTCCGGATCGAGAGAAGAATCTTGTCTGTCGAAGAGCAGGCCGTAAATATGCCGTCATAGGGAGTTGGTTATAATCGTCGGGTAGAGTTCAAAATTCGTTCCGAATAAAAAAGCCGGAATTTTCCGGCTTTTTTTCGTGCAGGGAAATACCCCTCTTCAGTTGATATGGCTTGCCGCATGGGGATCGTTACCGCATTCGGTAAAGCTGGTCCCGCAAGCGGGGCGTGAAGCCCGCCTCGCGGATCGCCTGTTGGATGCCTGCGGCATCGAACTGGTTGTGCGCTCCGGCCGAAGAAACGACGTTCTCCTCGATCATGATCGAACCCATGTCGTTGGCGCCGCTGTGCAGCGCTACCTGGGCGGTGCCCTTGCCGACGGTGAGCCACGAAGCCTGGATGTTGCGGATGTTGTTCAGAACCAGTCGGCTGACGGCGATTATGCGAATGTATTCCAATGGTGAAAAGCGGGTTGCGACCCCCTGTCGCTCCAATTCGGTGCCCGACGAGCGGAAAATCCAGGGGATGAAGGCCAGAAAGCCGTAATGTCCTTCGGGACAGCGGGCCTGCAGGTCGCGGATGCGCAGCAGGTGGTCCACACGCTGACGGGGTGTTTCGACGTGGCCGTACATCATCGTCGCCGAGGTCGGCAGGTCGAGGCAGTGGGCTTCGTGCATCACCTGGATCCACTCCTCGACCGTAGGCTTGGCGGGCGAGATGGCTTTCCGCACCCCGGGATCGAGGATCTCGGCCCCGGCACCCGGCAGGGAGTCCAATCCGGCGGCGATTAGCCGTTTCAGGGTGTCGAGCGTGGTGAGGCCGCTGATGCGGGCGATGTGCGCCACTTCGGGCGCTCCGAGGGCGTGCAGGCGTACCTGCGGATAGAGGTTCTTGAGTGTCGAGAAGAGCTCCTCGTAGAAATCGATCCCCAGCTTCGGGTGCAGACCGCCCTGTAACAACAGTTGGTCGCCGCCGAGGGCGAGCATCCGCTCGATTTTCTCCTTGTATTCGTCGAGCGTGGTGATGAAAGCCCGCTCCGTCTGGTGGGGTTTGCAGTGGAAATTGCAGAAGCGGCAGCCCGAGATGCAGACGTTGGTGATGTTCACGTTGCGGTCGATCTGCCAGGTCACGACCTCCGGGTCGGGCACTACGGCACGGCGCACACGGTCAGCCGTGAGAGCCAGCTCCTGCAGGGAGGCCTGTTCGTAAAGCCAATACGCCTCCTCCGCCGTGAGGGGATCACGCTTCAGACATTTTTCGTATATCTCTTCCGCACGGTTGGGGCCGGTCCCGGCGGTTCGCTGCGTCTGTTCCCGGATCATCGCTTCGATCCTTTTTTGCCCCCTTTGCGGGACGTTTTGCCGCCCTTACCCGGTCGGGACGTGCTTTGGCGGCGTACCGGAATCGCTGCATGCCCCTTTACGTCGTTCTCGCGGGAGTCGGCCGCCGCATCGTGCACCAGTTTGAAATCGAGCTGGCGGCGTTGCAGATCGGCCCGCTTGACGCGAATACGCACGGCATCGCCCAAGGTGAAGATCCGTCCTTTGCGGCGTCCATAGACCTCGTAGCGGTTCTCGTCGAACTGGTAGAGGTCGTCCTCCATTTCCCGCAGCGAAACCATGCCTTCGATGTGGGTTTCGTCCAGCTCGACGTACATGCCCCAGTCGCTCATGCCCGAGATATGGCCGTCGAAGAACTGGCCGATCTTGTCCTGCATGAACTCCACCATTTTGTACTTGATCGAGGCGCGTTCGGCTTCGGCAGCGATCACTTCCCGCTCCGAGGCGTGTACGCAGAGTTTCTCGAAGGTGTCGCGGTCGGCCGATTTGCCTCCTTCGAGGTAGCGGGCCAGCAGCCGGTGGACCATCATGTCCGGGTAGCGGCGGATCGGCGAGGTGAAATGCGTGTAGTAGGGGAAAGCGAGGCCGTAGTGACCGATGTTGTCGGTCGAATAGAAGGCCTTGGACATCGCACGTACGGCGAGGTTCGAAATGACGTTCTCCTCGATGCGTCCTTTGGCCTGTCCCAGCAGCTTGTTCATCTCCTTGGCCACGGCGCGTCCCTTGTCGGCCTTGAATACGTAGCCGAAGCGCAGAACGAAGGTCCGGAACTTTTCGAGCTTCTCCTCGTTCGGAACGTCGTGTACGCGGTAAACCATCGTACGCCGAACGGCACGGCCGTTCACTTTGTGATGTCCGCAGAATTCGGCGACCTGTTTGTTGGCCAGCAGCATGAACTCTTCGATGAGCTGGTTGGCCTCCTTTTGCTCCTTGAAATAGACGCCCAGCGGTTTGCCTTCGGCGTCGAGTTTGAACTTGGCTTCTTCGCGCTGGAAGCTCACGGCTCCGCGCTTGAAGCGTGTTTTGCGCATCCGCTGGGCCAGACGGTTGAGCGTCAGCACCTCTTCGGCGAAGTCGCCCTTGCCGGTTTCGATGATCTGCTGCGCCTCCTCGTAGGTGAAGCGGCGGTCGGAGAGGATGACCGTGCGGCCGAACCATTTGTCCAGTACTTCGGCTTCCTCGTTGAGCGTGAAGACCGCCGAGAAGCAGAGACTCTCTTCGTCGGGGCGCAGCGAGCAAAGTTCGTTGCTCAATTTTTCGGGCAGCATCGGAATCGTACGATCGACCAGATAGACCGACGTGCCGCGCTCCTCGGCTTCGGTGTCGATCACCGAGCGGGGTTGAACGTAGTGGGTCACGTCGGCGATATGTACGCCCACCTCCCACACGCCGTCTTCGATCTTGCGGATCGAGAGGGCGTCGTCGAAGTCCTTGGCGTCCGCCGGGTCGATGGTGAAGGTCGTTATCTTGCGGAAGTCGCGCCGGGCGGCATAATCGGCTTTGGTGATCGTCGAAGGAATGGCCTGGGCCGCATCTTCGACCTTTTGCTCGAAATGGTAGGGCAGGCCGTATTCGGCCAGGATGGCGTGCATCTCGGTATTGTTCTCTCCGGCGCGGCCCAATACCTCGACCAGCTCTCCGGCGGGGCTTTTGGAACCCAGCGCCCAGTCCGTGATGCGGATCACGACTTTGTCGCCGTGCTGTACGTTAGGGTTGTCCCGCTTGGAGAGATAGACGTCCATCGGCATACGCCGGGGATCCATCTTGACGAAGATGGCGTGGTCGCTCACGTCGGCCGTGCCCACGTATTGCTTGCGGCTGCGCTCCACGATGCGGGTGATCTCGCCTTCGAGGGACCCGGCGTGGGAGCGGCGGGTGATGACGAACTCCACGCGGTCGCCGTCCAGAGCATTCAGCGAATTGCGCTGGCTGACATATACGTCGTTTTCGAACTCCTCGGAGCGGATATACATCGCTCCTGTCGAGATCATCTGTACGATGCCCTCCTGACGGGGACGCTCCTTGCCGCTGAGACGGTACTTTTCCTGCCCGCACTCCTCGATAGTGCCCTGGGCGAGCAGTTCCGTGATGATTTCACGGGTACGAAGACGGCCCTCCTTGGTGGCGCCGCCCGAGGCCGAAGCCAGATGCTTGAGGGAGAACTTGTTGTTCGGGAATTCCCGGAACAGGTTAATGATCAGCGAAGAGCGGTCGAATGCGGCCGACTTCTTCGTATTTTTCAGTTTATTCATCGGTTGAAATAGTTACGGGCGAGGAGTTCCATGAACCGGATGCCGGTCGGAATGGCCGCCTCGTCGGGATTGAAGGTGGATGTATGCAGTTTTCCGGCTCCGGGACCGACGCCCAGGCGGTAGAAGATCGCCGGGTAGCGGGTGCCGTAGAAGCCGAAATCTTCGGAAGTCATGCGCAGGGGCAGCATTTGAAAGGGAATTCCTTCGGTTTCGGCCAGTGCGACGGCCTGCCGGATCAACTCCGGGTCATTGACCACGCACGGGTAGCCGGGGGTGAAGTGTACCCGGGTTCGTACGCCGTACGAGGCGTCGTTCGCGGCGGCGAGTTCTTCGATCCTGCGTTTCACTTCGGCCCGTTCCCGTTCGTCGAAGGTACGCATCGTTCCCTCCATATAGACCCGGTCCGGGATGACGTTCGTAGCGCCCGCAGCTTCGACCTTGCCGATCGAAACGACCCGTTCGGGCGTGTTCAGGGCCGTGAGGTGCAGGATCAGTTGTGCGGCGGCGCTCACCGTGTCGCGGTGTTCGGCACGCATGGCCGCGTGGCCGCCCGCGCCTTCGAGCGTGAGGCGCAGTTCGTCGTTGGAGGCCATGTACTTGCCCGCGCGGAAGCCCAGCGTGCCCGCGTCCAAAGCGGGTTCGACGTGCTCGCCGACGACGGCCAGCACCGTATAGCCTTCGAAGGGGTTTTCGGCCAGCACTTTGGAGGCTCCGCCGGGATTCGATTCCTCTCCGGGTTGGAAGATTCCGAAAAGAGTACCCTCGAAATTCCGCTCGGCGGAGAGCCGGAGCAGGGTGCCGTAGAGCACCGCTGCGTGGATGTCGTGCCCGCAGGCGTGCATCACTCCGTCGTTCTCGGAACTCCACGCCGCGCCGCTCTGTTCGCGGATGGGCAGGGCGTCGTTGTCGGCTCGCAGCACGACGGCTCGCCGCAGGTCGCCGCGTCCTTCGATTTTGGCCAGTACGCCGGTTCCGGCGATCGGACGGCAGGGGATGCCTGCCTCGCGGAGCGCCTCGGCGATGAAGCGGGCGCTCTCCGTTTCGCGGAACGAAAGCTCCGGGTGGCGGTGCAGGTGGCGGCGAAACTCTACGGGTGTCATGGTTAAGCGTTTAATAGCAATTACTTTGCCCTATTCGGAATTAGAATACGTTGCGGGCGATCTTGCGGATGTTGTCCGTGCGTCCCATCGTGTAGAAATGGATGATCGGCACTTCGGCCGCCTTGAGCTCCTTGGCCTGGTGGATCGCCCATTCTATCCCGACCTCGCGGGCCGCCTGTGTGTCCTCGCCGCAGGCCCGGACGGCCTTCACCAGCTCTTCGGGCAGGCTGACGCTGAAGGTGCGGGGCAGGATCTCCAGGTGCTTGGGCGTCGAGATCGGCTTGATGCCCGGGATGATCGGTACCGTGATGCCCGCTTTGCGGCAGCGCTCCACGAAATCGAAGTACTTGCTGTTGTCGAAGAACATCTGGGTCACGATGTAGTCGGCTCCCGCATCGACCTTCTCCTTGAGGTACTGGAGGTCGCTTTGGGCGTTCGCCGCCTCGAAATGCTTTTCGGGATAGCCCGCCACGCCTACCGAGAACTTGGAGTGGTGGCACTCCTCGACTTCGCCGTCGATAAATTCTCCCCGGTTCATGGCCTGGATCTGGCGCACCAGGTCGGCGGCGTGGGCGTGTCCCTGGGCGTAGGGGACGAAGCGGGGTTCGTTCTGCCGCTTGTCGCCCCGCAGCGCCAGCACGTTGTGCAGCCCCAGGAAATCCATGTCGATCAGCGAATCCTCGATGTCGTATTTCGACCAGCCGCCGCAGATCAGGTGGGGAACCACCTCCACGTCGTACTTGCGCCGGATCGCGGCCGAGATGCCGACCGTGCCCGGACGGCGGCGCATGATGTGCCACTCGCGGCTTCCGTCGGGGCGGATGTCCTCTTTGAGGGCTTCGCGGTGGAAGGTGACGTTGATGTAGGCCGGGTTGAAATCCATCAGCGGGTCGATGGCTCCGAAGACGCTGCGCGTACCGTCCCCCTTCAGGGGCGGGAGCAGCTCGAAGGCGAAACGGGTCGTGCGCGAAGCGACGGCGCCCTGTATGAGATCCGTAATATTCATCAGATGTTATTGGGTATCAGTTTTTCGATCGTTTCTATGTCCATGTTGCGGCGTGCGGCGTAGTCGGCCAGTTGCTCTCGGTCGATTCGGCCGACGGAGAAATATTCGGCGTCGGCGAAGAACAGGCCGCAGAGCGCCTCCTCAGGTGTAATCATATAGTTGTCGTTCAGACGCATGGCGGTCGTCTTGTCGGCGGCCAGCAGGTCGAAGACCTCGCGTTTGAGCGAGTGGTCGGGACAGGCCGGGTAGCCGAAGGCCATGCGCCGACCCCGGTATTTGCTGCGGATGATCTGTTCGGGTGTGAGCGCCGGACCGGTTTCGTAACCCCACATCTGGCGGCGGATGAAGATATGCACCCATTCGCAGAGGGCTTCGGTCAGGCGGTCGGCCAGCAGCTTCGAGAGGATGGCGTTGTAGTCGTCGCCCTCCGCGCGGAACTTTTCGGTCAGCTCCTTGAGCCCTATGCCGCCCGTGAGGGCGAAGGCCCCGATATAGTCGGTCCTGCCTGCCTTTTCGTCGGCGATGAAATCGGCCAGACAGCGGGCCTGGGCTTCCCGGACCGGGGCCTGGCTGCGCAGCATCGGCAGGATGTATTTCTTGTCTTTCGGGCCGGTGACCACGATGTCGTCGCCCCGGCTGACGGCTTCGAAGATGCCCGCTACGCCCTGGAGGGTGAGGAGTTTTTCTTCGCGGATGCGGGCCAGCATCTTTTGCGCGTCGTCGTAGAGCTTGCGGGCTTCGGCGCCGTGTTCGGGGTTTTCGAAGATCTCCGGTACGCGGCCCTTGAGCCCCCACGCCGGGAAGAAGAAGTTCCAGTCGATCAGCGGCTCCACATCGGCGATACTTATGTCCGGAAACACCAGCCGTCCCGTATGTGCCGGAACGGCGATTTCGGACGCGGGTTTCGGCACGCGCAGCTTGCGCACCTGACCGAAGGGTAGGATCGTGCGGATCTCCTCGCGGCGGCGGTACTGGTCGCGCAGGGTCTGTTGCTCTTCGCGCACGCGAGCCAGATACTCCTCCCGGCCGGGACCGAGCAGTTCGCCGAGGATTTTGTTGTTGCGGCTGGCGTTGTCGGCATGGATCACCGGGCCCGAGTAGGTCGGAGCTATTTTTACGGCGGTGTGTACGTCCGAAGTGGTCGCACCGCCGATCAGTACGGGAATTTGCAACCCCCGGCGTTCCAGCTCTTCGCAGACGTGGATCATCTCCTCGAGCGAAGGGGTAATCAGTCCGCTCAGGCAGATCGCGTCGGCGCCCCAAGCGACGGCTTCGTCGATGATGCGGGGACACTCGACCATCACGCCCAGGTCGCGGATCGTGTAGCCGTTGCAGGCCATGACTACCGCCACGATGTTCTTGCCGATGTCGTGTACGTCGCCTTTCACGGTAGCCACCAGCACCTTGCCAGCGCTCTTGGCGTTCGCTTCGGAACCTTGCTCGATGTAGGGAGTCAGTACGGCGACGGCTTTTTTCATCACGCGGGCGGTCTTGACCACTTGCGGCAGGAACATTTTGCCCTGCCCGAACAGATTGCCTACGACCTCCATGGCCGGCATCAGCAACTGGTCGATCACCGCTAGGGGCGAGCCCAGCGTGCGGTAGCCTTCGAGCGCGTCCTGCTCGATGTAGTCGGCCACGCCCTTGAGCATGGCGTATTCGATGCGTTTGCCGAGCGGCTCCGAGCGCCAGGCGTCGGTATGCTGTGTCTGCGTCGCGCCGGTTTTGGTGAATTGCGAGGCGTATTCCGTGAGGCGTTCGGCGGCGTCTGCGCGGCGGCAGAGGATAACATCCTCGACCCGTTCGAGCAGTCCCGGTTCGATGTCGCTGTAGATTTGCAGCATTTGGGGATTGACGATCGCCATGTCCATACCCGCTTGGATGGCGTGGTAGAGAAACACCGAATGCATGGCCTCGCGCACGGCGTTGTTGCCCCGGAAGGCGAACGATAGATTCGACACGCCGCCCGAAATCTTGGCGTGGGGCAGGTTTCGCTTGATCCAGCGGACGGCTTCGATGAAGTCCCGGGCGTAGGCGTCGTGGGCTTCGATACCGGTGGCCACCGCGAGGATGTTGGGGTCGAAGATGATGTCTTCGGCGGGGAATCCGTCGTCGGTGAGAAGCTTGTAGGCTCGCTGCGCCACGTCGATCTTGCGGGCATAGGTGTCTGCCTGTCCCTGCTCGTCGAAGAGCATCACCACGGCGGCGGCTCCGTAACGGCGGATG
>UMIM01003160.1_pt1 | contig 14355 bp, 13 predicted proteins | sample 1965831 | NCBI WGS metagenome assembly UMIM01 (sample SAMEA4836125, study PRJEB28245) | human gut metagenome | biome: gut microbiome; material: fecal sample | place: Denmark | collected 2008 | reverse complement strand
CCGCCGCAACGACCGGGGTGAACAGCGCAATGCCCGCCCCGCAGCCCAGAGCAACAACGCCCGCCCTGCCCGCAATGAGCGCGGCAGCGCCGGCAATCAGAACCGCGCCCCCAAGGCCGAGCCTGCCCGCCGCGGCCGCAATGCCGCTGCCCGGGACGAGGACCCGGGGCTGATGCTTATCAGCCGCCGCCCGCCCCAGCAGAAGTACACCAGCTTTGAGGAGTATATGGACGCCCACGGCGGTGCCACCGCACCCATTGAGGACCACAGCGAAGAAGTATGAGCCGGAACGAAGCCTTTGCCCCGTGGCAGTGCCCCCTGTGCGGCGGTGCGTTGCAAGGGGAGAATGACCTGAAATGTGAAAAAGGCCACTGTTTTGACCGCGCCCGGGAGGGCTACTGGCATCTTTTGCCGGTGCAGAGTATGCGAACCAAAGCCCCCGGGGACAGCAAGGAGATGGTAGCTGCCCGCCGCGCCTTCCTGAACGCCGGATATTACGGCATCTTCGGGCAGGCGCTGGGGGAGCTGTGCCTTGCCCACGGCGTGCCCGCCGCGAAGGACGCCCCGCTGCATCTGCTGGATGCAGGCTGCGGCGAGGGCTGGTACGACCGCTGCATCGCGCAGCAGTTCGCGGCGGCAGAAAAGCCGCTGCAGCTGGCCGGGTTCGATATCGCAAAGCCCGCGGTGCGGTTGGCGGCAAAGGCGCTGCCCGCCGCGCAGTACGCGGTGGCGTCCAGCTTCAGCCAGCCGGTGCGCACCGGCTGGGCAGACGTGCTGCTGAACTGCTTTTCGCCCTTTGCACAGGAGGAGTTCAGCCGGGTGCTGCGCCCGGGCGGGCGCATGATCTACGTTGTGCCGGGGGCAGAGCATCTGTACCAGATGAAGGCCGTGCTCTACGAAAAGCCCTACAAAAACCCGGTGCAGCAGGTGGAGTACCCGGGCTTCCGCGCCATTGATGAGCGGGAGGTGCAGGGAACCATCACCGTGCCCGCCGCCCAGCTGGAAGCCCTGTTTGCCATGACCCCCTACTACTGGAAAACGCCCCGCGACGGTGCTGCCCGCCTTGCGGCTCTGCCGCAGCTGACCACTACCATCGCTTTCCGCTTTCTGGTGTTTGAAAAGCTGTAATAAGATAAAAAGGACTGCCGTGCAGAGTGCATGGCAGTCCTTTTTTGTACCCATTCTCATGCTTGTTGATTTTCACAAGAACTGACATACTAATATATCAATTTCGCACAAAAACAATAAAATCTATTTACAAGTGCATTGTATTGTGGTACGATTTGTGCGGATTTCGATGGCGTGATACAACTGGAATGTCTATCGGGCCCGGCAGCAGGGCGTTTGCTGCACAGCTTTGGGCGGCTTTGTTCTGCACAAATGAGCCGTCTGCATTTAAAAGGAGAAATGATGATGAACAGAAGAGACTTTATGAAGCTTTCCGCCGCTTCTGCCGTGACCATGGGCGCAGTGGCTGGCATGGCACCTGCATCCTTTGCTGAAAACGCTGGCGTGCACACCGATGCCGAGGTGCAGGCCATGGTGGCAGAGGAACTCCGTCTCTCCCGCGAGGTAGCCTTTTATCCGGCTGCTTTCCGGGGCGATTTTGACAAGTTCTATGTGCTGTTCCACAAGCTGTCCCGCGCTCAGTACGAGAAGGTGGACGGTGCAGCTGTGCCCGGCATCAATGCTTCTCACTACGATATGTGTGTTGCCCTGACCAATGCCCGCAAGGCGCTGCGCCAGATCAAGGACCCCAAGAGCACCGTTTGGGAAATTTGGGGAGATCAGATGGCCGTGGAATCTCCGCTGCCCACCAACTGGGAAAATTGCTACGATAACGAGGGCTTCCGTCCCTTCCTGAACCCGTACCTGCTGCGAGATCAGGGCAAGGTGAAGGGCAACGTGATCATTATTGCAGGCGGCGGCAGCACCCACCGCAACAACGTGGTGGAAGGCTACCCGGTGGCCGAGTTCTTCAACAAGAACGGCTACAACGCCTTTGTGCTGCAGCGCCGCGTCAACCCTTATGCCGCTGTGGATCAGCAGCTGGATCTGGCCCGTGCTATCCGCTACATCCGCCACAACGCCTCTGAAAAACACATCGGCAAGACCGATATCATGATCGCTGTGGGCTTCTCTGCCGGCGGCATGAATGTGATGCAGGTGGTGGCCGACCAGTTCGGCACTACGAATACCCCGGATAAGGTCTACCCCAGCTACGTCTGCGATGCTGTGGACCATGAGAGCGCCGACCTGAATGTGGCGATTCCCATCTACGGCCTGTTCGTCACCGGTCTGAACTTCACGAAGAACCCCAACCTGCCTCCGGTCTTTGGTGTTGTGGGTCAGAAAGATGGCCTGAGTGCGATGATGCTGCCCTCTCTGCCGGAGTGCGCGGATATCTTCAAGGATTTCAGCTTCTATCTGGCACCCGATGCGCCCCACGGTGTGGGTCTGGGCACTGGCACCAAGGGCTATGTGGACTACTACACCCAGATCGCCCAGTGGCCGGATATGGCTGTCAACTTCATCGAGAGCCGTCTGGGGCTGATGGAAAAGAAGATCGACATGGACTCCGTGGGCTTTGCATGGTAAGCTGCCCCGACAGGAGTACCTGAAAAACAACGACCCGCCGCATCTCTTTCAGTGCGGCGGGTCGTTGTTTGTAAAAATGTTATGTATGATACTCCATCCATTTACCCTTCCACGCATACAGGATCATGAGCAATGCGCCCAGACCCCAGCTGACGGGGTAGAGGATGAATACGCCCTCGATGCCGGAGAAGAAGGGGAGCAAAAACTGGATCCATACCACACGGAACAGGCACAGCGAGACCAGCAGCACCACCATGGGCGGGATGCTGGCACCCGTGCCGCGCACGGCACCGGCAAGGCCGTGCAGGATGCTGAGCAGGAAGTAGAACGGACAGAACCACCGCATGGCCAGCTTGCCGTAGGTGACCACGGCCTCGTCGGCGGTGAACAGGTGCAGAATGGCGTCCTGTCCGGCCAATAGCGCCGCGCCGGTGCAAAGGGTGTAGATGACCCCAATAGCAAGGGTGACCCACACCGAGCGCTTTACCCGGTCCAGACGCCCCGCACCGTAGTTCTGCCCCACAAAGGTGGTGGCAGCCATGCTGATGCTGCTCACCGGCAGGATGTTGAAGCCGTCGATCTTCATGTAGGCCGCAAAGCCCGCCATGGCGGCGGCACCGTAGCTGTTCACGCTGGCCTGCACCAGCACGTTGGAAAAGGAGATGACCATGTTCTGGATGCCGGTGGGCAGACCCACCCGGATGATGCGGCCTGCCATTTTGCGGTGCAGCCGGATGGCGGAAAGCTCCACCCGGCAGGCGTCCTCGCTTTTCATCAAAAAGCGCAGGCTCAGCACGCAGGACACCAGCTGGCTTAAGTCGGTAGCGATGGCAGCGCCCGCCACCCCCATCCGCAGCCCCACGATGAACACAAAGTCCAGCACGATGTTGGTCACCGACGCCCATGCCAGATACACCAGCGAGCGGCGGGAGTTGCCGGCGGCGTTCAGGATGCCGGCGGTCATGTTATACACCACGCTGAACAGCACCCCGCCGAAGTAGATGCGGATATAGGTCACGGCATCGGCCAGCACCTCGGCGGGGGTGTTCATGGCCACCAGCAAAGCGCGCCCGCAGGCAACGCCGCCCACCGTCAGCAAAAGCCCCATGACCACCGCAATGGCAAGGGAGGTGTGCACCGCCTCGCGGGTCTCCTTGTGGTCGCCCGCGCCCAGATACTGCGAGACCACCACGCCCGCGCCCACGGCAAGCCCCTGACTGAAGCCGATGAGCAGATAGATGGGCGACCCGCTGGAGCCCACGGCGGCAAGGGCATTGCTGCCCACAAAATTGCCCACGATGATGCTGTCGGCGGTGTTGTACATCTGCTGCAGCAGGTTGCCGAAGATCAGCGGCAGGGCAAACAGCAGCAGGCTTTTTACAATGCTGCCCTCGGTCATAAGGGTAGCGGTATTCCGTGTTTTTACGGCGGCCATGGGGTTCCTCCTCTCAGCGCAAAAAATCGCTTGTACCCCCTAGCATAGCACAAACCACGCCTTTGGACAAGGGGCGGGGCTGACGATTGAGAGTGTGCGCTCCGCAGGGAAAGATTCTGCTAGCCGAGGGATGTTCTCTTTTGACACCAAAAGAGAACCAGAAAAGTGCCAGCGATTTCGACGCGCTGGAGCCACGAAAAAGGGGCTGCTCGCCCCTTTTAACCCCAAAGAAGAGGGCTACACCGAAAAAAACTGAAGATTCACGCCTGTTCGGCGTGAAGATCTTTTAACCGTTTTTTCCGGCTCCGCCGATTCAAAGCCCCTCAGTCGCTGCGCGACAGCTCCCCCAAGGGGGAGCAGGCACGCCCACAAACTTTGTGCTTGAGCCGGAAACTTTCCCGTCATGCCAAAGGCTCCCTCCCAGAGGGAGCTGTCAAAACCGTCAGGTTTTGACTGAGGGAGTTCGTTCCAAACCCTTCCCGTGAAAAAGGGTTTCAGGAAAGTCCGCAGACTTTCCTGAAACCCGAAATAAAAAATAATTTTCCGCTGAATATGGCTAGAGCGCAGCGGAAGCCATTCTAAATCGTCTCACCCGCAGACAACAGCGGCGGCGCGGCGCTGCCGTGCAGCTTGCGGGCGAGGTAGTTCTGTGTGATCTTCACCACCGTACCGGACAGCGCTATTACGCCGATGAGGTTCGGCAGCATCATCAGGCCGTTGAAGGTGTCGGAAAGCATCCATGCAAGGTCCAGCCGCATCACCGCGCCCAGCGGCATCAGCGCTACGAACAGCACCCGGTAGCCCGCCCCTGCCCCTGCGCCGAAGAGATACTCCACGGCCTTGCAGCCGTAGCAGCTCCAGCCAAGAGTGGTGGAGTAGGCGAACAGCAGGATGCACACTGCGATCAGCTTTGACCCCAGCGTGCCGAACACGGCATCAAAGGCCTGCCCCACCAGTGCACTGCCCGCCGCCCCGGCGGCAATGCGCCCGGTGTCCGGCTCCACAAAGCCGGAGGTCAGCACCACCAGCGCCGTCAGGGTGCACACCACCATGGTGTCTGCAAACACCTCAAAAATGCCCCACATGCCCTGCTGCACCGGCTCCTTTACGTTGGAAGCCGCGTGCACCATCACCGAGGAGCCAAGCCCGGCCTCGTTGGAAAAAGCACCCCGCTTGAAGCCCCAAGTGACCGCCCGGGACAGGCCGTAGCCTACGATGCCCCCGCCGGCGGCTTGCAGCCCGAACGCACCTTTTACGATGGCGGCAAGCGCCGCCGGGACGGCGGTGATATGCACCCCCACCACGGTGAGCGCACCCACGATGTACAGCAGCGCCATGGCGGGGACAAGCCTTTCCGCCACAGCGGCCACCCGCTTGAGCCCGCCCAGCAAAATCACCGCCGATACTGCCGCCAGCACTGCGCCGGTAACGGCCTCCGGCACGCCAAAAGCCGCCTGCAGATTGCCCGCGATGGAATTGAGCTGGCTCAGGTTGCCGATGCCAAAGCTTGCCAGCGCGCAGAACACAGCAAACAGCACCGCCAGCACCCGCCCCGGTTTGCCGCCAAGGCCGTCCCGCAGGTAGTACATCGGCCCGCCGCGCCAGCCGCCCGCCGGGTCTTTGCGGCGGTAGTAGATGCCCAGCACGTTCTCGGCGTAGCTGGTCATCATGCCCAGCAGCGCCATGACCCACATCCAGAACACCGCCCCCGCCCCGCCGGAAAGGATGGCTGTCGCCACCCCCACAAGGTTGCCGGTGCCGATGGTGGACGCCAGCGCGGTGCACAGGCTCTGGAACTGGCTGATGGCCTGTTCCTCGCGGGCGGTATGGGCGGTGACGCTCCGGTCGGTCAGGATGGCGCCGAAGGTGTGCCGCATCCAGTAGCCCCACCGCCGCAGCTGGAAGCCCCCGGTGCGCACCGTCAGCAGCAGCCCGGTGCCGAAGAGCAGCCCCAGCCCCATCGGCCCCCACACGATGCCGTTCAAAGCCTCGATTCCCCGCATGAACCCCTCCGGCATCCCATCCCCCCTTTTTACCGTATCCTATGCAGCGTCATTACTTCTCATGCGGTGCGGAGGGCTTTTCGGGGTCTGGGGCGGGAAGGGGTTCCAGCGTCAGCCAGAAGTCCTCCTGTTCCTCGCGGTCTTTTTTGTTGGGGTTTTCTGTTTGATCCATACAGCATCCCTGCCTTTCTGCATAAAGGGTCGCCCGTTGGGTCATGCTTTATGCACAAAAAGGAGGCAGAACCATGAAACACGCAAAACGCAGCGGCTGGCGTCCCTTCTGGGCGGCGCTGTGCGCCGCCCTGCTGGTGCTGCTGCCGCTGGTGGGCGGCACAGTGCTGCTCAGCCGCGCCCAGCTGCGCAGCAGTCTGCGGCAGGCCGCAAAAAGCCAGAGCGGAGTGCCCATTCGTCTGCCCAAGGCCGCAGACCAGTGCACCGTGCTGCTGTGCGTGGCAGACGAGACCCCGGGCTTTATGCTGGCTTACCTGAACGCCGGACAGAACTGCATCCATCTGCTGGCGGTGCCCGCCGCGCTGGAAGTGCCCTTTGGGGGCAAGAACGTCCCTCTTGCGGACTGTTACGACGCCGCAGGCCCCGCCCGCTGCCGGGAGGCGCTGGGCGAGGTGTTCGCCCTGCCGGAGGATACCGATTATCTTGCCATCGCCCCGGCGGTGCTGACAAAGCTTGCGGCGCGGTACGGCGCAGTGCGGGTGGGCTTTACCGGGGCGCTCACCCCGGAGCAGCTGGCGCGGTACGGCAAGGGCACCGGGGTGCAGGGCATTTCTGCCGCCGATGCCCACAGCTTTTTAGCGGCGCTGGATGCCGACACTTCTCTTTCGCCCCGGCGCAGCGCCGCCGCCCGGGCGGCGGTGTGGGATGCGTTTTTCCGGCAGGCGCTGGAGCTGCTGCCCACCACCCTGCCGCAGGGTCTGCGGGAGGTGAGCGGCAGTCTGCTGACCAGCCTGACCGCCGTAGACCTTGCAACGCTGGAGCGTACACTGGAATTTTTAGCCACCAGCGCCGAGCCGGTGGATATCACCGCTGACGCCCTGCCCGGGGACTGGGCAGGCGGACACTATACGGTGTCCGATGCCTCCCGGGCGGCGGTGCAGAGCTTTTTCAACCTCTCCCCGGCGGCGGCGCAGTCTGCGTCCGGCAGTGAGCCGTAACCCAGCACCAGCGTCCCGGCGGCAGAGTGCGCCGTGCCGGTCAGGTCGTAGTCGCTCAGCAGGGAACAGCGCACCCCATACTGCCGGGCAGCAGCCCGCAGGGCGGCGTCTGGCGGCGGGTCTTTCAGCTGTGCCAGCAGGTGCAGACCGGTGTGCAGTCCCGCAAGGGTCAGTTCCTCCGGTGCAAAGGAGGTGCGCAGCGCCGCCACCAGCGCATCCCGCCGGGCTTTGTAGGCGGTGCGCTCCCGCGCTAAGTGCCGGGTGAAATACCCCCCGGTGATAAAGCGCGCCAGCGTCTGCTGCTCAAACCGTCCCACCGTGCCGGAGTACAGCCGGTACTTGGCCTGCCACGCGCCCAGCAGCTGCCGGGGCAGCACCATGTAGGCGATGCGGATGCCCGGGGCAAGGCTGCGGGAGCAGGTGGACAGGTACACCACCGGGCCGTCTGCGCCCGCCATGCCCTGCAAGCTGGGCAGCGGGCGGGTGTCAAAACGGAACTCGGAGTCGTAGTCGTCCTCAATGATGTACCGCCGTCCCGGGGCGCGGGCCGCCCAGTGCAACAGCTCGGCCCGGCGTCCGGCGGGCATGGTGACCCCGGTGGGAAACTGGTGGCTGGGGGTGACGTAGCACACCGCCGCATCGCTGGCGGAAAGAGCCGTCAGGGACAGCCCATCCGCGTCCACCGGCAGACAGCGGCAGGACACGCCGTTGTTTTCCAGCACCTGCCGGGCGCGGGGGTAGCCGGGAGTCTCCACGGCAGCAGGGCCGGGCAGCAGCGGTGCCAGCAGCCCCAGCAGATATTCCAGCCCTGCGCCCACCACCAGCTGTTCCGGGTCGCACTGCACGCCCCGGTACTCGGCCAGATACTCTGCCAGCGCCTGCCGCAGAGCAGCGTCGCCCCGGGCATCCCCGGGAGTGAGCAGTTCCGGCGCGGAATAGAGCAGTTCCTTTTGCAGCCGCGCCCATGTGCGGAAGGGGAACAGCCCCGGGTCCACGCCCCGGGTAGATAAATCGAACTGCACCGGCGGGGCGGTGTCGGCGGGGTGCTCTGCCGCCGGCGCAGAGGGCGCGGCGGGCGGCTGCACCCCCTGCGGCAGGGCAAGATACTCCTGCACCGTGAAGCCGCTGCGCTCCCGGGCGGTCAGGTAGCCCTCGGCTGCCAGCATCTGATAGGCGGTGTCCACCGTGTTCACAGAGACCGACAGCTCTGCCGCCAGCCGCCGCTTACCGGGCATCCGGGTGCCCGCCGTCAGGGTGCCCGCCCGCATCTCGGCGGCAAGGCTGCGGTAGAGCTGCTCGTACAGCGGCACCGCCGAAGCCGGGTCCAGTGCCGTGGTCAGATGTACCATAGAATGTCCCTCCCATCTGGGCATTGCGTCAAACTGACCCCATAAAAAAACTTTATTCTGGGTATTTTCATGGGGTCAGTTTTGCGTATAATAGGAGCATACCCGCCGGACACCCAAATGTCAAGTGGTTTTGTGGGGTTATCGGCGCGATTGGAGGGAAAGTATCATGTCTACTACTGCAATGTGGCTGCTGCTGGCAGTCGTCGTTATCCTGATCCTGTTTTTCAGTGTGCTGTACAAGCGCCGCTTTACCGTGCACGAGCTGGCGCTTACCGGCGTGATGGCTGCGCTGAGTCTGGTGGCTTACCTGTTCTTCCGCATCCCGTTCTACGGCGGCTCCTCGTTCCATCTGGGCAACACCTTTACCGCCCTGACGGCGCTGCTGCTGGACGGTGTATCCGGCGGTCTGGCGGGTGCCATCGGTCTGGCGCTGGCAGATATCCTTGCCGGTGACCCGGGCTACGCTATTACCACCTTCGTGCTCAAGTTCATCATCGGCATCACCTGCGGTGCCGTGGCACATAAGGTGTTCAAGCTGCGGGATCAGAATCGTCACAGCGCCGGGTATCTGGTCAAGGTGATCGTCTCTGCGGGTTCCGGCCTGCTGCTGAACGTCTTCACCGACCCCTTCCTTGGCTACTTCCGCAACGTGTACATCTTTGGACAGGAGTACACCGTGGCACAGGCGCTGACCAAGATCGCCGGCGGCGTCACCTTTGTGAACAGTGTGGCTTCCACTGCCTGCGCCGTGGTGCTGTATCTGGCACTGCGCCCCGCACTGGAGCGTGCAAAGCTGCTTTCCAAGGGCGAGTAAAAATAAAAAGGGATCCTGAAGCGCCAGCTGGCGCTTCAGGATCCCTTTTTTGTTACCGCTTTCGGCTGCAAAGGTGCTTTGCGGCGTCCCGCCCGGCGGCAAGGCCGCTGCCGAACGCCCAGTGCAGGTTGAAGCCGCCGCAGCTTCCGGCGCAGTCCAGTGTTTCGCCCACGAAGTACAGCCCCGGACAGCCCTTGAACTGGAAGGTCGGCTCCACCTCGGTCAGGGCAAGCCCGCCGCCGGTGGTCTGCGCCTGCCGCCAGCCGCAGGGGGTAAGCCCCTCGAACCGCCAGTGCTTGGCGGTGTGGGCAAGGGGCTGCATCTGCTTGACCGAGCGGTTGTTGGGCATATTGGCAGCTTCCCAGAGGGCGTAGCCCAGTTTGACGTTCAACAGCCCTGTCCAGAACCCGGCAAGGGTGTCGGATGCGGTTCGGATGGCGTGCCAGGCAAGCAGACGGGTCAGGTCTATCTCGCTCAGCTCCGGAAACAGGTCAAGTTCCACGACAGGGTCTCTCAGCCTGCGCCCGGGGGCAAGCAGGCCGGACAGCTGCATGATGCAGATGCCGGAAAGCCCGTAGTCGGTAAACTGCACCTCGCCAATTTCTTCTGCCAGCACCCGGTCGCCGTCCAGCAGGCGGGCAGCGGCCTTGGCGCGGATGCCCGCAAGGCTCTTGTTCGGCTTTGCGCATTGCAGGGCGGTCAGGCAGGGGTAGAGCGGGCGCATCTGCCCGCCGCAGGCGGCGGCAAAGCGGGTGCCGAAGCCGTCCGTGCCGAACTGCGGCCCGGCAGCACCGCCCATGGCGCAGATAACGGCATCTGCCCGCAGGCTTTCCATATCGCCCTCGGGGTTTGCAAATTGTACGGCGTAGCCGCCCTTGCTCTGCCGCAGGGTGCTTACCGTGCAGCCGGTGCGCAGCTGTACCTTGTGCCGCTGCAAATGCAGCTCCAGCAGCGCCAGCACGTCTGCCGCCTGATTAGAATAGGGGTACACCCGCCCGGCTTCATCGGTGCGGGTGTACAGCCCCAGCTGCTCGAACCACGCCAGCGGCGCGGCGGCATCCACCGCCGCCAGCAAAGGCCGCAGCGCGGCGGGGTCGGCGGTGAAGTATTTTTCCGGCGCAATGGCGGTGTTGTCCAGATTGCAGCGGCCGTTGCCGGTAGCCAGCAGCTTTTTGCCCACCTTGGGGTTGCGCTCCAGCACCGTGACGCGGGCAGAGGGCGCGGCCTGTGCAGCCGCCAGCGCAGCGGCCAGTCCGGCGGCACCGCCGCCCAGAATAAGGATGTGTGCCATGCGGACACCTGCTTTCTTTGGGTTTATTCCTATTTATTGTAGCAGAACCCCGCCCGGAACGCAATGCGGAGGGCAAAGCAAAAAATGCACTGCCGGTATAATTTGCCGCCGCTGACAGATACTACATACAAAGGAAACCAAAAGGAGGACACTATAAATGAAAGCAACCGGTATCGTGCGCCGCATCGACGAGCTTGGCAGGGTGGTGATCCCCAAGGAGATCCGCCGCACCCAGCGCATCCGGCGGGGCGACCCGCTGGAGATCTTTACCACCGGCGACGGGGAAGTGATCTTTAAAAAGTATTCGCCCATGGGCGAGGTGAACACCCTTGCCGCCCAGCTGGCAGAGGTGCTCAGCCGCCAGTTTGCACTGACCGCCTTTGTGTGCGACAGGGACCGCATTCTGGCGGTCAGCGGCAGCGGGCGGCGGGAGCTGGCAGACCGCAGCATCAGCCAGCCGCTGGAAAAGCTGATGGAAGCCCGCAAGCCCTACCAGAGCCCCGGCAACCCGGAAAAGACCCTGCTGCCCTGCGAGGGCGCACCCCGGGTGCTGCTATGCGCCGCGCCGGTGCTGGCGGGCGGGGACGTGACCGGCGCGGTGGGGCTGCTGACCGAGGATCGCGCCGCCTGCCCGGAGGACGCCCAGTGCAAGGCGGTGGCAGTGGCAGCGGCCTTTCTGGCAAAGCAGATGGAAGAGTAAGATGTAATATTAAAGAAACTGTTGCACAAGGTCAGCGTCCTCGCCCTCTCCGTCTTTGCTACGCAAATCCACCTCTCCCAAAGGGAGAGGCCTTGGCAAAGAGATGAAGTTCGCGTGGACTGCCAAGGGCTCCCACTTTGGGGAGATGCCGAGCTCGCTAAAATAGAAGCGTCTGTAACGAAATTCGCTAAGTTTTCTGAAATTCAAAAGCGAATGTTTCAGGCGCTTTTTCTTTTGGAAGAAAACTTTGCCGCTACCGCTAAAGCCGTCCCCTTGGGGAAGGTGGCTTGACGCAAAGCGGCAAGACAGAAGGGGTTATTTTGCAAGCGGCTTTGCCCTTCAACCACGAACTTTCCCGCCATGCCAAGGGCTCTCCCTTTGGGAGAGCTGTCACCGTAGGTGACTGAGAGGGCGAGCCCGCTTGCCTGAGGGGGGAATCCCCTTTATGACAGAATTATGAATCTTTATAAACATTTTTGCAAAGGGCTTGACAGCAGGGCAAAAACGGTTATAATGGTCTTAGCACTCAGGAACAAGGAGTGCTAAACAAACAAAAGCAATACAAAAAGGAGGCAGGCGCTATGACGATGGATGCACGCAAGCAACGGGTCTTGCAGGCGATCGTGGCGCTGTATGGCCTTGAGGGCGAGCCGGTGGGCAGCAGCGTGCTGGCAAACTACTTTGATATGGCAGTGTCCAGCGCAACGCTGCGCAACGAGATGGCGGCGCTGACAAAGCTGGGCCTGCTGGAGCAGCCCCACACCAGCGCGGGGCGCGTGCCCAGCGCCAAGGGCTACCGGTATTATCTGGACAACCTGCTGACCGATGATCAGCCGCTGGATCGCGTTACCCGCGCCCGGGTGGATGCGGTGTTCGCCAGCCTTGACCACGAGCCGGAAAAGCTGGCACAGGGCGCTGCCAAGGCGCTGGCCGCTATCAGCGGCTGCACCGCCGCCGTCAGCACCCCCTGCGCCGAGGATCTGTGCATCGCCCATTACGAGGTGGTGCAGGTGGGCCGCAGCGCAGCCGCCGTGCTGGCTGTGACCACCGCCGGCTACGTCCGCACCCGGGTGGCGCGGGTACGCACCGGGCTTTCCCGGGAAAATGCAGCTGCCCTTGCGGCGCTGCTCAACCGCAACCTTACCTTTGTGGCACCGGTGGATCTTTCCACCCGGATGCTCAGCGAGCTGTGCAGCCAGATCGCACCGGAGCTTGTGCCGGTGGTCAGCGCCGCAGCCGCAATTCTGCAGGACAGCGTAAAGCCCCATGTATTTCTGGGCGGCGAGCAGTACCTGCTGGACTGGCCGCAGCTGGACGGCCGGGTGGGTGATATCCTTACCCTGCTGAACGACGAGGAACAGGCCGCAAGCCTGATCGCACCCCCGGAAAACCGCAGCGAAAGCGTGCTGCTGGGCGAGGATCTGGAACCGCAGATCCCCGGGCTGTGCATCGTGAGCGACCGGTATCTGGTAGGCGGCGGGCTGTGGGGCTCCATTGCCCTGATCGGCCCCACCCGGATGCCCTTCCAGAAGCTGATGCCCCTGCTGCACGAGTTTGCAGACCAGCTTGGCGAGGGCATGAGCGGCAAACGAAAAGACACCCCGCAGGCTGCCGTACCACGGCGGACTGTGATCTATAAGGAGGATCTGGAATGAGCGAAGAAGCAAAGAACACGGTGCCCGAGAACGAGCAGCCGGAGACTGCCCCCGAGGAAAAGACCGCTGCCGCAGCGCCCGAACAGGCTGCTGCCGAGGCTGCCGCGACCGAAGAGGACAAGAAGAAGGATGGCGGCTGGTTCAACAAGAAGGCCCGGGAGATGGAAGCCGTTAAGGCTAAGCTGGATGCAGCGGAAAAGAACGCTGCACAGGCCAAGGATCAGCTGCTGCGCATGGCTGCCGAGTACGACAACTACCGCAAGCGCTCCACCCGCGAGGCCGACCAGAAGTTTGGCGACGGTGTTTCCCATGCAGTGGAAAAGATCATCCCCATTCTGGATACGCTGGATATGGCTGCCAACGCCCCCACCACCGATGAGAACTACAAAAAGGGCGTGGTCATGACGCTGGATAAGGCGGCAAAGGCACTGGAAGCCCTCCATGTGGAGGAGATCGAGGTGCTGGGCAAGCCCTTTGACCCCAACTTTATGAATGCTGTGCAGCAGATCCCCGCCCCGGACGGGCAGGAGAGCGGCACGGTAGTCACCGTTTTCCAGAAGGGTTACAAGCTGGGTGACAAGATCATCCGCCATGCAACCGTTGTGGTGGCCGAATAAATAAGCCGAACCTCCCGCAAGGGAGTTTGCAATAACATCCGCTTGACATCATCATAAGCATCATATAAACAAGATTTGTTCTTTCGAGAGGAGACTTCATTATGAGTAAGATTATTGGTATCGACCTTGGTACTACCAACAGCTGCGTGGCTGTTATGGAGGGCGGCGAGCCTGTTGTCATCGCCAACTCTGAGGGCGCCCGCACCACCCCGTCCGTTGTCGGCTTCACCAAGACCGGCGACCGTCTGGTAGGTCAGGTTGCAAAGCGTCAGGCTATCACCAACCCCGACAACACCGTTTCTTCCATCAAGCGTCAGATGGGCACCGACCATAAGGTGACCCTGAACGGCAAGGAGTACACTCCCCAGCAGGTCAGCGCTATGATCCTGCAGAAGCTGAAGGCTGATGCCGAGGCTTATCTGGGCGAGACCGTCACCGAGGCTGTCATCACTGTGCCTGCCTACTTCAACGACAGCCAGCGTCAGGCCACCAAGGACGCAGGCACCATTGCCGGCCTGAACGTCCGCCGTATCATCAACGAGCCCACCGCAGCTGCTCTGGCTTACGGTGTGGATAAAGAGGACGACCAGAAGATCATGGTCTACGATCTGGGCGGTGGCACCTTCGATGTGTCCATCATCGAAATGGGCGACGGCGTTACCGAGGTTCTGGCAACCAACGGTGATACCCATCTGGGCGGCGACGACTTCGACCAGCGCATCAT